>Ga0364922_10098_pt1 | contig 50027 bp, 52 predicted proteins | sample ExccelJu500001D4_2_FD_206955 | JGI IMG/M metagenome (GOLD analysis project Ga0364922, IMG submission 206955) | Enriched cells from Trout Bog Lake Hypolimnion, Wisconsin, USA - BchlTB.June20.5000.01.D4 | ecosystem: Environmental > Aquatic > Freshwater > Lake > Hypolimnion/Profundal zone | place...
CCAAGGAATAATGTGACAATATTGAGAGCCGCTGCTCCCTCTGTAGCAAAATCCACTCCACTGAATGATACGAGGGTGAGTGCGGTACCGAGCAAGAGCATCCCCGTAATATCAAGCCGGGCATCGACCCGGGGGTTTTCTTTGACATATCGCAGGCCGAGAAGCGTGGCCGCAATACCAATCGGGACGTTGATGAAGAAGATGTATTCCCACCCGATATAGGTCGTGATGATACCGCCGAGCACTATGCCAAGCATCGCGCCGCTCGACCACCCCAGTGATATATACCCGTATGCCGTTCCCCGCACGTTTGGCGGGAACGTATCGGCAATGATCGCTCCACTGTTGGCCTGCATAAGCGCCCCGCCGACAGCCTGGATCCCGCGGGAGAAGATCAGCCAGTAGATGCCCGGGGAGAGACCGCAGAAGAGCGACCCAAGCGTGAAAACCCCAAAGCCGGCATTGAACATCCGGCTCCTGCCATAGATATCCCCGATCCTGCCGAACTGGGTGGTGCAGACTGCTACTATAAGAAGGTAGATCAGGATAACCCAGAGCGTTGCGATAAACGTGGCATGCAGCGAATCGGAAATGGTGGGGAAGGCAAGAATAACGATCGTGGAGTCAAGTGACCCCATGAGCGTGCCAAGCATAAGAACGAAAATGATGATCTTCTGCTTAGTATCCATAGGTAACCTTACGGAATATTGCCGGGACCGGTTTATGTACCTGTCGAGTGGATAAAAGCGGCTTTACATGCGTTCGGCAAGGAGAGACACCGCACGATGCGAACCAAATTTTCCTTCGACATTAATTGTCGTTAATTCCCGTATCCTGAAGTACGGGGAAATAAGCTTCCGCAGTTCAGATTCAGAGGAGAAATAGAGCATGGTTCCTATACGTGTGCTGCGGTATTTCCCGGTCCCGCCAAACTGGGGGTCGTCCTCACTGAAACAGGTGGAAAAATACAATGCTCCAGAATTGAGAAACCTGTGCACATTTCTGATATAGGTCTCACGGTCTTCCGGGAATATGTGATGCAGGAACTCCCAGTCATACGCGAAATCAAATGTGCCGGTTATTGCATGCAGGTCACCAAGGAGATCGGCAACAATAAACCTGCACCCTGCTCCCCGTTTTTCTGCGTGCTCTTCTGCAATTTTTATTGCCGTAGGGGAATTGTCAACTCCGGTGACTTCAAACCCGAGACCTGCGAGATAGATTGCATAGTTACCTGCACCGCATCCGAGGTCGAGGGTCCTGCAGGGCCTGACCTTCCCAGACTGCACAAGATCTACAAGTGCATCTGGAGGGATCTCATTGTTCCAGGGAAGATTGTCCAGCGGTATGGTCTGGTAAATCCTGTCGATATCGGCATATTTCATAAGTGGTACACTTAACGAATGATCCCCCGCGGAAGGGTTTCAATCTTTCCCTGATGTGATGAAATAGTATTATTTTGGAGGGGATACGGAGAGGATTATTCCAATGCCTTCGGAAATATTGTGTGCCACTGCCACAATGGCGCGCACTCGCGGAGGTTCATGGACTTAACGCAAATTTATAAGAGGAGATCTCCAGGAGTTGCTGTACATCTGACAGGCTCTGATGCGATGGAGACTCACAGATATTCACAACTTTTTCGATTTTTTATGATTTGATTCTGAATCTCATCGATTCAGTTTTATATTTACTAAAGACAGTGCCAATTCTTCATTCTTCCACGTGAGCATCTCACAGCACGTATCAGGAATCCTGCACCGCCCGTAGATAATTCTGCACGCAAAAGTCCTGAAAGATTATAGTACCTAAAGATCCAATTTGTAAACTGTATTTTACAAATCCGGGAAAATGAAAGGAGGATGCCAGAGGCAGCCCGATCTCATGGAATCTATAAAAACCGAAGGCAATCCCATCGGATTCATCAAAAAAGGCATCGACTACAAGTGGATCGTACTCTCAATCACAACCATCGAGATGTTCATGGTATCCGTGAACGGGAGCATCACCCTCATCTCGCTGCCCGCTATCTTTAACGGCATTAATATTAACCCGCTCAACTCGTTCCAGTACCTGATCTGGGTGCTGATGGGGTACAGCCTCGTCACCGCAACCCTGCTTCTCAGTTGCGGCCGCCTCTCGGATATGTACGGCAGGGTGAAATTCTATAATATCGGGTTTGCCATCTTCACTCTTGGATCCATCCTGCTCTTCCTCACTCCAGACAAAGGTGACGCCGGGGCAATGGAGATTATTGCATTCCGACTTGTTCAGGCCGTAGGGGCGTCTTTTACATTCTCCAACAGTGCAGCAATTCTCACCGATGCATTCCCGGCTGATGAACGTGGTAAGGCACTGGGACTGAATACGATGGCGTTCCTCTCCGGCCAGTTCGTTGGCCTTATTCTTGGCGGTATCCTCGCAGTCTACAACTGGCGGTATGTGTTTCTCGTCAGCGTACCGGTCGGCATACTTGGCACAGTATGGGCGTACCTGAAACTGAAGGAGACTCCGCTCCCGAAACGGGCCCGGAAGATCGATATCTGGGGCAACATCACCTTTGTCGGCGGATTGACTATTCTTCTGGTAGGTATCACGTATGCATTGCTCCCATATGGAAAGGATCCGATGGGATGGGGAAACCCGTGGGTCATTGCATCGCTCGTTACCGGCATCATTCTCCTGGTGGCATTCCCGATAATCGAGAACCGGGTCGAGGATCCGATGTTCCGGTTGAGCCTGTTCAAAATCCGTGTCTTCACGCTTGCCAACACTGCCGGATTCCTGAGTGCACTTGCCCGTGGTGGTATGATGTTTCTCCTGATCATGCTGCTTCAGGGCGTCTGGCTGCCACTACACGGGTACAGCTACGAATCGACACCATTCTGGGCAGGAATATTCATGCTGCCGCTCACTGCCGGCTTCGTGATCATGGGGCCCCTGTCTGGCTGGCTCTCGGATAAGTACGGTTCACGGCTGTTCGCTACTACCGGTCTTATCCTGATAGCCATCTCGTTCCTGATGCTTGCTTCGCTCCCCTACAATTTTGATTACCCCCTCTTTGCCTTCGCTCTCCTTATCATGGGACTCGGGAATGGTATGTTCGGTACACCGAACATCGCGGCCATCATGAATTCTGTGCCACCGGAAGAACGTGGCGTCGCCTCTGGTATGAGATCAATGCTCCAGAACAGCGGGATGGTGATCTCCATGGCCCTGTTCTTTACCATCGTCATCGTCAGCCTGACGCACCTGTTTCCCCCGGAGCTTGCAACGTCGCTTACTGCGGCCGGAGCAACGGGTCTGATTGTTCCCATGAGTGCTATACCACCTACGGGAGCATTATTTGCCGCGTTCCTGGGATACAATCCGGTCAATGCGATACTGATAACTGTACCCCAGTCAATCGTAGCCGCGATCAGCCCAACAACCATGGCGACCCTGACCGGCATCACCTGGTTCCCGACAACACTTGCTGCGGCCTTCATGCCCTCACTCAGGATCTCCTTCTATATTGGTGCCCTGCTGTCGCTTATTGCAGCGGTATTATCATCACTGACCGGGTCACGGTTTGTTCATGAAATTCACGGGAAACAGGGAAAAAAACCCGTAATGGAACCCGAACTTCCGGAAGCTCCGGTCTGGGATATTATCGAATAGGTCCACTCCGTTTTTGGGAATGCCAACTGTTTCGACATTGACATTTATTTTATAATTACAACAACCAAAGCTGCTGTTGAACTATCATTCGTCGATAGTCGTGCAATTTCCTACAATGCTTAACAGAAGCGCATCAATAAACGTAAAATCGGAAAATTCATGGTCTCACCGATCGTTAGAGAGGCCATGATATAGGGATGCGTCATGAACCATAACCGATATGCCCGGTTTTTAGGTATTATATTCCCTTTACCAGGTTCCATCTCTGGATCACTTTTGCACACCAGATGAACACCAGGATCACAAATACAAGTACCAGCGCATCAATCCATGGCGGGTAAACTGCGTCACCATTCAGTGACGCATGGAACAGATCGACAAGGTAGGTGAGCGGAGAGAGCGAGGTAAGGATCCATTCCCAGCCATCCAACTGGCTGAGGGGGATAAAAATCCCCGAGACAAAGATCAGCGGGAGCCGGACAAGGCTTGAGAGCATCATGATGTTTGAAGGGTTATCCGTTGTCGGCGATGCAAGCAGGGTACCGAGCGCAGCAAATGTAATGGACCCGAGCACCATGGAGAAGGTAAGGAGTACGATGTGTGCGAGAGGGAGATGAAGAAGTACTGCCGAGACAACAAAGACGATCGCTGTGATACCAACACCGAAGATCGCACCGGCCATCAGATCGCCTATAATGATGCTCTCGAGGATTACGGGAAGGGAGACGAGCCGCTCGTAGGTCTTCTCCCGCTTCTCCCATGGGGTGATGAGCGGACCGACAGATGAGGCAGTGAAGAAGAGCATCATGCCGAGGAAACCCGGGAAGAAAAGAACGATATCGAGGTTCCTGCCGATGAAGAACGTGAAGAACATGATGAGGGGGAAGAGCAGGCCAAAGACCACTACTGGTCCCTTAAAGTAATATATTCGCATGTTCTTTTCGGTAACAACGGCAATGCTGCGGGCAAAGACTTTCCAGTCCATATTATGCACCCCCCGTGAGATGGACAAACGCCTCTTCGAGCGTCGGGTTTGACGTTGCGATGGAGACGATCTTCAGGTGGTCCCGTTCAGCAGCAAACGCAAGATGTTTCACGGCCAGGTCCGGGTCATCCGTGAAGAGCCGCCACTTGTCCCCCCAGAGTTCCGCCCGGGCAATCCCTGGTGAAGATAACAGAGCAGGTTTCACCGGCTGGTCGAACGAGACCTCAACGTACCGGGATGTATCGAAAGTCTTCTTCAGCTTCTCCGGGCTGCCAGTCGCTACGATCTTCCCCTTGTTGATAATGCTGATCGTAGAACAGAGTGAATTAGCTTCCTCAATGTTGTGCGTGGTGAGAAGAACCGTGCTGCCCTGCTCGTTCATGTGACGGACTGTGTCGATCACGAGCCGGCGGCTGTACACATCCAGCCCCGTTGTTGGTTCATCGAGTATCAGGATCGGTGGCGAGTGGACAATGGCGCACGCGATACTGATCCGCTGGCGCATCCCTTTGGAGAACGTGCGGACAATATCGTTGCGCCGCTCCTCAAGCCCGAGACGGGTAAGGATCTCCCCGGCCCGCTGCTCGCGGCTCGCCCGGTCCATTCCGAAGAATTTGGCAGTGACAAGGATGTTCTGTTCTGCCGTGAGATCGCTATAGACCGTACCGTTTTCGGGTATCACACCCATTTTCAGCTTTGCGCCAAGAGGGTCCCTGTTCACATCCGTCCCGAGAATCTGCACCGATCCGGTATCCGGTATCAGCACACCGGTAATCATCCGGATCGTGGTGGTCTTTCCCGCGCCATTCGGGCCCAGGAACCCAAAGATGCCGCCTTCCGGTATCGTGATACTGACATCATCAACCGCGGTGACCGGTCCAAAGGTCTTGCGGAGATTTTTTGCTTCAATTGCGTCCATGGGGGATGTTCCAAAATCAACGTTCACCGGAATGGCTTATGAGGGTATCTGTCCGCACAAGTAAGGAGTTGATACAGGGATATTGGATTATTATACAATCGTATATCTGACGATTCATTCCCCGGCCATTCTTTTTGTGCCGGCATAACCGCAAAAGATTTTTCACTCAACGCCTGATTTAATGACCCGCAGGAATAATGACTCATATCTTCCGGTCCTTGCTCCGGGACAGGTATCTGTCCCGCAAAGGATCGGATTCCGGAGACGACTTTAATCATGCTGGAATCCATTGATCCGACCATACTTGTCAACCTCCTGCTGAGTCTCACTATTGTTGCCGTGAGCATCTGGGGGTATATCCGGATAGGGAGGCCGACACCGCTCTATTTCGGTATCGCGTACGTCCTGTTTGCCCTTTCACACCTTGTTCTGCTTACCGATTATCAGCCAATGGCCGGCATACCGCTTATCATTATGCGGACAGGAGGATATCTCCTTGTTGCAATCGGGCTTTTTGCTCTCATCCGTGATATTCTCGAACGGCAGCGGGCCGAGAAGGCACTACGGGAGAGCGAGGAACGACTCTGCGCCACCTTCGAACAGGCAGCAGTCGGTATTGTCGAGTTCCTGCCGGATGAGCGTATATGCCGCTGCAATCACCGGTTTGCTGAGATTCTAGGCTGTACTGAAGACAAACTTCTTTCCACCCATATCTTGGAGATCGTCCCACCTGATGACAGCCTCTGGCATCTTGATGCAATAACCCGGGTACTGAGCGGAGATTATGATGAGTACTGCGCCACTATCCCACTTATAAGAAAAGACGGCGTCGCTATCTGGTGTCAGGCGTTTCTGTCTTCAGTCCGGAATACCAATAAAAAACCAAAATACTTCATTCTGGTGCTGGAGGATATCACGGCACGCAAGCTGGCAGAAGAAGAACTGGCCGGTCTGAATGTGGGACTTGAGAACCGGGTCCGTGAGAGGACATCAGAACTCGAGGTGGTGAATTCGGCCCTTCTTACAGAGAATTGTCAGCGGTCGCTTGCAGAAGAGCAGCTCAAGACCTCACTTCACGAAAAGGAAGTGCTTCTTAAAGAAATTCACCACCGGGTCAAAAATAATCTCCAGATCATCATCAGCCTGCTCTATCTCCAGGCAAGCAAGACAGACAATCCCGGATTTTCTGAAGCCCTGATGGAGAGCCAGACCCGGGTCAGGTCCATGGCCCTCATCCACGAGAAACTGTACCAGTCGGGAAATCTCAGTGCAATAGATTTCGAAGGTTATCTCAATAATCTTGTAACCAACCTTATGGTTTCCTATGGCGTGGACCGGAGCCGTGTCCGGGTCAGCATCGCCGCCGGTAACATTCTCATGACCATCAATACCGCAATTCCTCTTGGCCTTATCATGAACGAGCTGGTATCCAATGCACTGAAGTACGCCTTTCCACCCGGAGGCAGCGGGGAGGTTTCAATATACGGGAGCAGGGAAAGCGAGACATTCCTGTTCAGGGTACAAGACACCGGACGTGGCATACCGGAGAATTTTGACTGGAGACATGCCGATTCGCTCGGTCTCAGTCTTGTCCAGATGCTTATCCGCCAGCTGAAAGGGACGATTGAACTCTCCCGTGATGCTGGCACGGAATTCATTATCAGAGTCCCTGACCGGGGTACGGGAGGGCAGGCATGACCCGGGCATCAGTGATGGTGGTGGAGGATGAGCTGATCGTCGCTGAGAACCTCAGGGCCGTCCTTGCCGGCATGGGATACAACGTTACCGGAACAGCGTGTGACAGCACCGAAGCAATAGCGCTTGCCGGAGAGAGTCCGCCCGATCTTATTCTTATGGATATCGTGCTGGAAGGTTCGGAACTCGACGGGATTGAAACCGCAGAGCGTATCTGCGGGTCCCATGAGGTACCGATCGTTTTTGTAACTGCATATGCCGATGACGGGACACTGGAGCGCGTGAAAGGGATCGCACCATTTGCTTATATTCTTAAACCCTTCAACGAGCGCGAGCTGTATTCCGCCATTGAACTCGCCCTTCACCGCCACCGGATGGAGCAGGAGATCAAAAAGCGTGATGATATCCTTTTTGCGCTCAGTTTTGCTATTGAGTGGTTCCTGAAGTTTCAAAAGGAGCGTCGGAATGCTAAAACCCGGCCGGGAGAGACACTCGAATGGGGTATCCGCGAGATTCTCGAACATGTTGGTCTTGCTGTCCATGCAAATATCGTGGCAGTATTCCGGATGAACCTTGACCAGGAAGGATCCGGGGGTGCCAAACTTCAGTACATCTGGGCCGCTCCCGGTACGTCCCGTCACCTGCTCCATCCCGGGGATGACGATTCTCGTATCACCTTTTCGACATCGCTCTGGCGCACGCTTCTTGCAAGCGGGAATATTGTTGCCGGGGAGATTGAAAAGTTCCCACGGGAAGATCTCATCTTCTTTGAAAAATGCGGGATCTCGTCAATCGCGATACTCCCACTTTTCCGGAATGATACACTCTGGGGATTCGTAGGTTTCTCCGGAGACCATTCGCGTGAGTGGTCGGAAACAGAGATGGAGGCACTCACAATGGCGGGTAATATTGTAGGTGGTGTGCTCGACTAAAATCCATCTCTTTCCAGGATGGTATCGTCTATAATCATTTCCCCGGCCATGACCCCTGCTGAAACTGTGTCCCATCCAACATTTCGTGATATATCTGTCGATGTCCTTCGCGGGCTGGCAATCGCAATCATGATAGGGGCAAACCTGATTCCCTATGCCCTTGCTCCGCCAGTTCCGTTCTGGCTCCGTCTGGTATCATCAGTAGCGGCTCCGCTTTTCATCTTTATCTCGGGTATGATGGTAGCGCTCTCATGCAGTAACAGGAAGCGGACGCTCCGGTATTTTCTCATCAGGGCCGGATTTGTGCTCCTGATTGCAGCCCTCCTGGACATTGGCGTGCGCGGTTTTGCCCCATTCGTGAACGTGGATGTACTTTATCTTATTGGTATTTCACTGCCGATTGCCTGGCTGTTCCTCACCCTTGGTACTCGGGCGCGGACGCTGGTCATTGCTTCCATCCTTATAGCAACACCAGTTCTCCAGTCCCTGGCCGGGTATGGTGCACTCCCGCTCCAGCTGCAGGTACTCCCGTTCCTGCCCGGTACCGCTCTTCCTGCACCCGTAACCATGATTCACCAGTGGCTTGTAGACGGCTGGTTCCCACTCTTTCCATGGATTGCACTCTCGTTGCTCGGAGCGCATGCGGGTACACTCCGCTGGAAAGAGGGTAGAATCATCAGCTTTTCCTCACGGAAGATTACCCGACCCGCGGCAGTGATGTTCATCATCGGGGGCCTCTTCTGGTATCTCTGGCCAGGCTCGGAACTTATCAGATACGGGTATGTTGAACTGTTCTATCCCCCGACATTGGAATTCATGCTTGCGGTTACCGGTCTGATATTCTGCCTCTTTGCCATCATGGATTACCTCGTGGAAGAAGGATTCCGGTCCGACATGCTGAAAGCGATGGGGGAATGTTCCCTTGCAATTTACATTCTCCATATTCTTATTATTGAGTTGCTTATCGAACCCCTGGACCTGAGCATCCCTCTTCCGTTTTTCCTGACAGGCTACCTCCTGCTTCTCGCGGGTATGATTCTTACGGCATACTTTATCCGGCACATACGCGGCATCCTCGTTAATCCTTCATTTATCATACGCACACTCATTGGTGGCTGAATGTCTGACCTGATAATACACACATATGCTCCGGGTTTTGAAAGACCCCGTCACAAAACATTAAGTCAATCTGGACGCCGGGGCCTATCATATCAAATCATGGATTTTCTTCAGGAATTCGTATTCCCCGCTGTTACTTGTCGAAATAGCGGCTCTGTTGAAACCCTCTAAAAAAAGGGGGTCGGGGGATGCACCCATTGGGCTGCCTCCGCCTCTAGAGGAGTGAGGGGGTCACCCTCCAAACAACCGGATCGTGGAAGCGAATCACAGGAGAATAGGATTTCAACAGAGCCGAAATAGCAAAAAAACTGGTATCAAAGAGCGTTCCTGTATTTCCCATCCGATAACCGCAAAAAATTTTCGGTCAACGCCAGGTTCATCGGTTCTTTTGCGCAATGGATAGTATCCTAAAAAGATCATGAATAATGTCCCGGAGAGAATGATATGATTTACAGTACCATCTGTACAGTTGCCCTTATTTTTCTGGTAAGCAGGGAAAATGCATGGGGTGCCGGATCAGTCATTAGTCTGTTGTCAAAACCGGAGATAATGAGTACAGATACGGCACAGGGTGTTGCATCGCTGTAATACCTGCCATAATCGAATGGGACAATGGGCGGATTATCTGCAAGGGGATTTGATCACGATCCGGTTATATGAGAACCCGGCTTCGGGTTACCCGTGGAATTTTAACACGAGTTACAGGCTTAAGGTAATCAACGAGTATTTTATCTCCGCCGATTCTTCGGACAGTGTGACTAACGCAGGTGGATGGCGTCATATAACCTTCCTGCCGGAGATGCCGGGTAACGAATCCCTGACCGCAACTTACAAGAGACCGTGGGAGCCAAAGACCGGCCGCGGTCGGGGATACTCGATCAGCTTCATAATCCGTTAATCAACAAAATTTCCCGACAGGTCAGCATAGTATTTTATGATTCACCCGGAAATACGCCCCGTTTTAGAGATGAGTGCAAAATTAATTGCATTTATCGTTTGATTTATCCGATTTTGTCCTGATATATTACATTGTTGTGCGCTTAATGACCTCACGGACCCGATCCTCCGGTAATCTCTCAAAAGGAAAGTCTCCCATTCAAACAAGACCCCTGCTCAAATCTATCCCAAAAGAGTAACCAACGGACGGGTTCCCGGGTCTCCCCTCGGGGTAGTGTGCATAACCGGGACCGGAAGCGTCCCGCATGTCGGGGACATTACTTATACCGGAGTGAGAGTCCCCCGGCAGACACGAATCATCTTTGCCCCGGCAAAATCCTCTCTGTCATTCTTTGAGTAAAGATCTGAATGCCGGGGATAACTTGCCCATGCAATCGGGAGAAACTTGTATCAGCTTGAGCCGGTGCAAGATCGTTATTAAAGGACTACATGGAATTCATATGCGTTCGTCTCTTAAGCTGCTCCGAAATCACCCGATGTTCAGGACACGATCCGTCGGGCAGCTGGCCGCACAGAGTCAGGGTGAGCACGGTCTGCGCCGCATACTCGGCCTTTTTGAACTCATCCTGCTTGGGATCGGTGCGGTAGTCGGTACAGGAATCTTTGTTATCACCGGAATTGCTGCATCAGATTATGCTGGCCCTGCTATCGTTATTTCGTTTGTCATATCGGGTCTTGTCTGCATCCTCGCCGCTCTCTGTTACGCGGAGTTCTCGGCTATGGTTCCTGTTGCAGGGAGTGCTTACACGTACTGTTACACATCACTCGGCGAGATCTGGGCCTGGATAATCGGATGGGATCTGATACTTGAGTATGCAGTTTCAATATCGGCAGTAGCGATTGGGTGGTCTGCCTATATCACAACCCTGCTTGCAGGATCCGGTATATCCCTTCCATACGAGTTTGTGCATCCACCCGGTGCGGAGGGCGGATCTGCCGGCGATCCTGATTATCCTGGTCATAATGGCGGTCCTTGTCATCGGTATGCGGGAGAGCGCCCGTCTCAACACCATAATCGTGCTGATCAACATCTCGGTCATCCTGATCTTCCTTGCCCTTGGTTACCAGCATATTGATGGAACCAACTGGTACCCGTTTATGCCATTCGGGTGGTCTGGAGTTCTTGCCGGGGCGGCAATCGTATTCTTTGCATATATCGGATTTGATGCTGTGCTTACCGCTGCCGAAGAGATCGAGAACCCACAGAAGAACCTGCCGGTAGGTATTATTGCATCAGTCGTGATTGTCATGGTGCTGTATATCGCAGTGGCGGCAATGCTTACGGGGATTGTACCTTACGGTGATTTCCACGGGACCGGCGCTCCCGTTGCCTTTGCATTGAGCCGGATCGGATCCGGCTGGGGAGCAGCTCTCGTTTCGGTCGGGGCGCTGTGTGGGATCACATCGGTGATCCTTGTCACGCTCTATGGACAGACACGGATATTCTTCGCTATGTCCCGTGACGGGCTTCTGCCACGTTCTTTTAGTGAAGTACACCCAAAGTTCCATACTCCTGCGAAAGTGACCATCATGGTTGGGCTGGCAACTGCTCTGCTTGCGGGGTTCATTCCTCTCGATGTGATCGCAGAACTGGTTAATATCGGGACACTTGCAGCATTCATCATAGTTGCAATCGGGGTAATCGTTCTGCGGAAGGCCAGCCCCGACATCGAACGCCCTTTCCGGTGCCCGTGGGTACCGTTAGTTCCTCTTCTCTGCATAGTCTCGTGTGCCTGCCTTATTCTTCTGCTTCCTGGGATTACCAAGCTCCGGTTTATTGTCTGGATGGTTGTCGGGATTCTCATCTATTTTGCCTTCGGAATGAAGAATAGCAGGAACCGAGAAGAATACAGATCAAAGTCAAACTAAAAGGTAAACGGACAGTCCAAAATCCTTCTTGATTCATTCATAAGAATGGATCATTAATGGTTTGCAAATTCAGATGGCGCAACTCAACATAAAAAAATCCCTTGTATACCAGAAAGGTAACTATCACTGAAAAACATTGAATGATATACAATATTTTGAACATCTAATGATAAACATTACAGAAAATCTGGCGATTTTATGTGATTATATTTTTTATATATTCTTAGTCACCGATGTGTTAAAAAAATTGAAGTTTTTACCAGACCCATTAACAGAATAAAAATGAGGGAGAATCGTAGAATCAGTTCCCGGCAGGCTGACGGTTCCTGATGTATTCGCGAACCTCGTACCCGATAAGGAGGAGTAGCGTTATGACGGCAGCGATGAGAAGGGCTGCCACAACTCCCTGATCGGAGACCGTTTCCCCCGCAGACGATATAATAGCGGCGTTAAGCGGGATCGATCCTGCAATGCCCGGCAACGGGACGAAGGCAAACAGGCCAATAGCAATCAGGATGTAGATTCCAAGGAACGAGCCATACTTCATTACCGCAGATATAATCTGCTTCTTCTCTGTCATCGCAGGAGCTACAATAAAGATCTGGTTCTTCATCCTGTAGACCTTGGTTTTCCTTCCCTTGACACTGTACCGGGTATTGGAAATCTCGAGAAGCCCGGCATCCATCATGTTGTCGATGTGATACTTGGTGGCATTGAGTGACATATCGAGCCGGTTGGCGATATCGGAGAGCCGTAGTCCTCCTCCATCCTTGAGCAGCTGCAGCACATCGCTTGCATTCTGGTTTGACATCACCCGTATGAACTTCTGGGTCTTCTCTTGCCCGGCCTCCATAATGATGACCTCTTCTTCCACCGGGTTCAACGACGCACCCGGGCCGGGGGCCGGTACTTCGTTCATGGTACCCGGGCCACAGGAGAGGCCCGTGTCCATGGCCCCCTGACCTATTGACTTGATATCTCCATCTCCCATCGTATTTCCTCCATTTCAGTTCTCCCGGATAGTGACCCTGCCGGACGGGCATAGGCTGTTCGCATGATCCACGGGACATCAGATCGTCCCGGCCGCTCCGGAGCCGGGTAAATCCCCTGCGGATGGATGCTCTCTTCTTACGTATTCCGAGACCCACAATTGTGGCTTAATGTAACAGCTGTCGGGAACTGATATTAACCCGCCGATAACTTAAAAAAAAATTTCACTCAATGCATCGGCTTACGTTACCTTACCGCCGGTTTCAGCAAAAGATACATCATATCAATTTACGAATCTTCCCGTCAGGAACCAAGGCCAAGTCCTTGAGAGTCGTGGGAGCATGTTCCGGGTGACCCTTATGCGGCCGACAATCATTCTCCTCGCCTTTTTCTTCCACTTCGGGTAATGTTCAATGGGATTGTCGGATTTACCTGCTCCCATGCATGAAACGGACATGAGTGTCCCTCTCAAGGTGCCATATACTGGCACACATTTCCTCTTCTTCCCGGAGCGATAAATCCCTTGATGAGTGAAAAAAATTTGCACCTATTTCACGGATCCGGATGATATAATGATCAAATAAGCAGAGATACCGGAACATTTCCCGCAGTTACCATTTTAGTATCAGCAGAACAACCGTCATACAGGAGAGGCTCATTAAAGACCAGTCTTTCCGGGACACAGCACACCATGGACTTCCTGCCGGTAAAGGATCCCCTGGCGATACTGGCATATTTCCTGCCCATCGTCTTCCTCGCGGCTTTCGCTGGTAGCATGAAAAGGCGGAACATCTTCTTCCTGGCCTGGGGATTTATTGTCGCAATCCCGGCTTACTATCTTGAATTATTCCTTTCTCCTGCACCAACCGATACCGTTGGCATATTGACCCTTTCCGTCACGGTTTCGCCCATCATTGAAGAACTATTCATAGTTCTCCCTCTTGCTATAGCATTCGCGATAGGGATCCGGATGAACAAACAGGAAATTTTTGCCTGCGCCATGACTTCCGGGATTGGGTTTTCCATCATTGAGAACTGCACAGTGTTAAACCCGAATTCCGGGCAAATCGCCGGTATCGGATTAGTTGCCGGCATTATGATCCGATCGTTCTCCTCCGGACTCATGCATGGTTGCACGTGTGCGATAATCGGGTACGGGCTTGTACTGATACGCGAAGTTCACCGGCACGCACTTCCTGCGCTCTTCATGGGATTTTATATAGTTGCGGTGATGATCCACGCGCTCTTCAACCTTGCCATGAACAGAGGATGGTACATTGCAGACCTCATATTCCCGTTCTGTCTCTATCTCTTCCTGCTGCTCTGCTACAACGTTGATATTCCCCTGTTTTTCCGGCCGGATCCGTTTGACCATTGATGCCAGAACAGCAGATCACCTTGTAACATTTTCTATTGGCGGCCTGCGTTCATTATCTGTCAGATTATATGAGGTAGAAATGTCATGACATTAACCGCATTGAGAGCCTGCCATGTCATTTGCCAGGTACGAGAATAGTCCGAGCTGGATAAGGGCAAAAGAGCAAATTATCATCGGCCCGATAATGCTCATGAATTCGTACGCGGTATGAGCCGTAAGACCCGTGCCGGAAACAAGATTAATGGTGTTAAGTTGTGTGATAAGGGTCTCACGTATCCCATACAGTGTCATGGTGGCGCAGAATAAGGAAATACCTGCAAAAAGAAGGCGATGCCGGGTGATACGGTGACTGATCATAATTGCAACCAGATATCCGGTAAATAAAAACTGAATCACGAGCAGCGCGAGCCTGAACAGTGTGTTATCACTATCTGACCACAAGGTATCTCCGCCAATCCACAGGATTGCAACCAGAATAAACGAGAAAAATGCAAAACATCCCAACGCGGTCGAGGCCTGTATTCTATTATATGAGAACCCTGTAGAGATTGCGGCGATAAAAAAGAGGAAGAAACAGAGAAAACCAAACTCTGCAGGGGTAGAGAAAACGTGCATCCGATACGATGGATCCGGAAATGTATATAAATACCAGAAGATGGTTGTAAGGGCATAGATAAAGAAAGCAAATGATGCAAGGAGCAGGATGAGCTGGTCGGCAATATACCGGTAAGCATAGAGGCAGCATAACATGCAGAAGACGGCGAGAATTACTTCCAGGCAATTCCCTTCAAACCTGTAGTCATTAATGGGTATAATGAAAATCAAGGCTGCAAAGAGGGCAGACAGCGGTACGATCGTCCACAATGTGCAGATTATCCATGCCGGGACCGGTGATGAGGGAAACTGAACTGTTGCCGGTTCTGCTGCCATGTATGATGTAGTTCTGGTACCGGTGCTATATAGGTTCATCTGGCTGATGAGGAACGTAATACTGCAATTCAGGGATCCCGGGTAATCTCCGGATTCGTTGTGAGAGAACCCACAGGATCCACAGTGGATTCCGGTGTTTCAATCTTCGGCAGCAAACGGGAGGGAGTCCCGGGATCGATCCGACAGGATATCGGTTCAGGGTATGTAATATTCCCGTTCTGCCGGTTGGTGCTCTTTTTTACACCATAAAGGAAGTAAACGACAAGGCCGAGGAAAAGCCAGATAAGGAATAGCTGGTGTGAGAGAGTGTTAAGGTTGCAGATAAGGAAGATACAACATCCCATGCAGAGCAGAGGGAGGTAGGGGACACCGGGACAGGAGAACGGCCGGTTCAGTGCCGGCTGCTGCCGCCGGAGGAGCAGCACTCCAAGCGCTACGATGAAAAATGCGACAAGCGTTCCCATATTCACCAGTTCCGCCACGATCGAAAGGGGAAATATCCCGGCAATTACAGCAGTAATAATCCCGGTAAAGACTGTCACATTTACCGGCGTGTGCGTAACCGGATTAACTGTGGAGAAAATGCCCGGAACAAGCCCGTCACGCGACATGGCAAAGAGGATCCGGCTCTGACCAAAGAGCATGATAAGAAGCACGGAAGTCATGCCGCAGATCGCACCGATCGAGACGAGTGCCGCACCCCACGAGTACCCGATATGTTCAAGCGCGAATGCGATCGGTGCGTTGATCGCTTCCGGTACGGTCAGTTGACTCCAGGGTATGATTCCTGTCAGGACAATTCCGACGATTACGTACAGGATCATGCAGATGATGAGAGATCCGATTATCCCCGCAGGCAGGCTCTTCTGGGGTTCTTCTGTCTCTTCTGCAGCAGTCACCACGGCATCGAATCCGATGAACGCGAAGAAGACAATCGCAGCCCCTGAGAAGACGCCGGACCAGCCGGATGGGGGCATGAATGGCGCCCAGTTCGCTGGCTGTATTGAGCCGGCACCGAGTACGATAAAGAGCAGGATAATGAAGATCTTGATACCTACGATGATCGCATTCATCTTTGCACTTTTCTGCGTCCCGTGAATAAGGAGAACTGTGAGGCAGAGCACGATGATGACGGCCGGGAGGTTAATGATGCCCCCCTCGATACCGAACGGGTGTGAAAGGGTTGCCGGAAGGGTGAGTCCAAGCGATCCCGCAAGTACGCAGAAATACCCTGACCAGCCGATAGCAACGGCAGAAATAGCTAATCCGTATTCGAGCACCAGATCCCAACCGATAATCCAGGCCCAGATCTCCCCAAGAGATGTATAACAGTACGTATATGCGCTCCCGGCAACAGGAATCATCGTGGAGAACTCAGCGTAGCAAAGAGCAGCAAAAAGACAGACTACACCGGCAATGAGGAAGGAAAGTGGTAGCGCGTTGCCGGCATGGAGACCCGCTGCTACTCCGGAAAGGACAAATACACCGGTGCCTATGATTGCCCCGACCCCCATAAGTACCAGGTCGATGGGTTTGAGCACGCGTTTCAGCGAGGGCCGCCTCGCGATCTCTCTGTGCAGCTCATGAACAGGTTTTTTCCAGAACATCGAATGACTGAGTGAGAACCGGTCCTTCATTGCGTAACCTCGCGTTCACTTTCGACAGCAGGATTATGTTAGTGCTATTTTGCAGAGGATGATCTTCTGTTATGTGTATTCAGAGCGGGTGCTGTATAAAACAAAGGTTGAGTGAAAAATTAGTTTCACTCAATTTGAGCGCAATTCGTGAAAATCCCGCTAAATATTACCGTAAAAAATTTTCAGTTATCGCCTTGCAAAAAAACTTCCGGTGAAAAGATCACCGGTGACATCGCCGGGATGTCATGAGCCTGCATGTATGGTTATACAATCATTGAATACTGGGGCGTTAACCGCGCCGTAACTGTCGGCAGCCTGAAGAGCATGGTCTCCCTTTCCAAAACAACACAGATCGCTTGAGGACAGTATATCCAGCGAATTTAATGTCAACCCGGCATAAGGATACCTCGCTATAGTCACACAGAACCAGAATGTCGAGAACCTGGCATGGGTCATCAAACTGACAGGTACATACCAGGGAAACAACGATAATCAGGATACTTACATAGACATTGTTGATTCCACCAGCGGGCATTACCTTGGATCCGGCTGGAGCAGCACCTGGCCGGACTCACATCTCAATTATTATCTCTGATACCCTACGATTCGCAGGTGCAGTTCCTGCTCCATTGCGGATCTTTTTTAATTTCCTTTTATCCGATATCAAATTCCCCTATCTCATTCTGATCTGAATATCTGTAACGCTGGTTCCAGAGACCGACTCATTACTGTTACCAAGGCTCTGTTGAAATCCTCCAAAAGAATAGGGGGTCAAGGGGTGCACCCCTTGGGCTGCCTCCCCTTCTGGGGGAGAGAGGGGGTCACCCTCCAAACAGCAGATACGTGGAAGTGATTCACTGGAAAATAGGATTTCAACAGAGCCGTTACCAAAAAATTCACTCACGGCTTTATCGAGTTCCTGAATCACTTTGATCTTAAATGGATGATTCATTTACGATATTTTATCAATGTTAAACCTGTTGAATAATCAGAGTTCATTTTGCATACTGGCACATAGTATCCATTGTCAGTATATGTAAAATTCGGTCTCACGGTACATGCGGGAAAATAAGCCTAAATCGGGCTCCGTTTCCGTTCCGGGTCCTTTGGCCCCTGCCGGAAAACCCCGTAAAATCGTCCTTTTTGTTTCCTGTGGAAAATTCGCTCAATATTAACTCTGTTTTCAAAAATACGGTCAATTTGCACCTCGTATAACAGCCACCAATGGCCTTTTAATCGAGGTTGTTATCGCCACGTAATTTACCCCATCGGGACCTCAAAAACGCCTCCAGAATGCGAATATGAACGTCGCTTTTTACTACATATTATTCAAAAAATAATGGGACGGATAAATTGTAGTAAAATAATAGATTTTCCGTAATTTTATCATACATATGCCCTTATTTTCAAAGCCGGGTCCTGATTGGAATTCTGCAGATTGTTCTGCTGTACGAATCCGTTAGTGAAATTTCTTTTTCACTCAACGCCAGATATATGTCCCAAAAAGGAAATTCTGTAGTATGCAAACCAAAATACGCTGTCCCAAAGGACTCAGGTACTCCTGCTGCAACTGCTGGTTCCGCGGCTTCTGCCCGTATTCGAACTGCGGCTAGATCAGCAGTTTGTCTGAAGAATTGTCCGGGTCTCATAATCTCACCGTTTCCGGAATCGAATCTGGAACTCCCGGTGTCTGATCCCCGTATCGTTATGTGACTTTGGGGGGTTTTACCGGAACCTGATCAAGGTTCCGGAGACTTCACATTTCGCTGTTTTTCGCATCAGCATTTTGCAGTGAATATCATTTCCGTGGATCCACTACGCGTCAGATACTAAAAATCTCTCTCCTATAATTAAGGCTCCCAGCTCATATCCTGATCTTCCTGAAGAGGAATGCCCCGATTATCGTCATCGCCAGGGCAAATCCTCCGATCACTGCAAGACAGACAAGCGGGTTAATCTGCGAGACCCCGGTCAGGCCGTACCGGATTCCTTCCACGCCATATGTCAGTGGATCGATAAGGGTAACCGGTACAATCCATGAAGGCAGCGAGCTGATCGGAAAGAGGGCTCCTGACAAGCCGAAGATCGGGAAAATTATAAAGTTCATGATCAGCTGGAACCCGGTCATATCCTCCATACGTGACGCAATGGCAATGCCAAAGGCTGTGAACGAGATGCCAATCAGCATCATGAACAACAGTGCGATAAAAAACCCGGCTATGCTTGAAACCTGAAGCCCGATGAACAGGGAGATGACAAGGATCATGAATCCCTGCAGGACGGCCGTTGTTGATCCCCCGGCAGTCTGGCCCAGCATGATCTCCAGCCGCGAGACCGGCGCAACAAGGGTCTCTTTTAAAAAGCCAAACTGCTTATCCCAGATGATCTGGATGCCCGAGAAGACTGAGGTGAACATGACACTCATCGCCACCATGCCCGGGACAAGGAAGACTATATAATTCCCGGCAAGCCCGGGGATATGCACTACGGAGTTCAGGCCGAACCCGAGAAAGAGCAGGAAGAATAGCGGCATGCTGATACTGCCGATGATGCGGCTCTTTGACCGGATGTACCGCTTCATATTCCGGAGCCAGATTGTGTAAATGATATCCATGATTTAGTGCCTCATCATTCTCATGTGCATCCGCAGTGTTTCCTTTGTATCTGCTTCCTGTTCCCGGATGGTTCTCCCGGTGAATGAGAGGAATACATCCTCAAGCGTGGGCTTATGGATTGCGATCGATGCGATTGGAACCTGGCGTGAATTGAGGAGTGTGACAATCGTACTGACATACTGGTCGGCATTTTTCAGGCTGACGATCACTTCATCGTTATGGGTTTCCAGACGGACCACCCATGATTCCCTGAGTGCTTCGGCAACACCGGTAAGATCTGGAGATCTGATGGTTACCAGATCCCCGCCAAGACCATCCTTGAGGTTTGTTGGCGTATCCATGGCAATGATCCTGCCATGGTCGATGATGGCGACCCGGTTGCACAACCGGTCCGCCTCTTCCATGTAATGCGTGGTGAGGATGATTGTGATCCCTTTCTCTTTTGCAAGAGCCGCGATGTACTGCCAGAGGTGATTGCGGGTCTGGGGATCGAGACCGAGCGTGGGTTCGTCAAGAAAGAGGACAGAGGGATGGTGGAGAAGCCCGCGGGCGATCTCAAGGCGCCGTCTCATTCCCCCGGAGAAGGTCTTGACAATATCATTCCTGCGGTCATTGAGTTCGACAAGCATAAGGAGCTCAGTAATCCGCTGGTTCCGGATTTCTGCCGGGATCCGGTAAAGCCGGCCATGGAAATCCATGTTCTCCCATGCCGTCAGTTCCTCGTCCAGGCTCTGGTCCTGGAACACGATCCCGATCGCATTCCGGACCCCATCCGGGTCTTTCCCGATATCGATACCATTGACTGTGGCTGAACCGGATGAAGGTGTCAGCATGGTAGCGAGCATCGAGAGGGTTGTTGTCTTCCCGGCACCATTGGGACCCAGCAGGCCGAAGATCTCTCCCTGCTCGATATCGAATGAGATGTTATCGACAGCGACCAGATCGCCGAAGCGTTGGGTCAGGTTCTGTATATGCAATGCAACGGTCATGTAAGCGTATCCTGTCCCGGTATGCCGGAAGTTATCCTACTAAAATACTACTCTGTTCTTTTAATACGCTTATTACGGAGGCCACAATTGGAACCGGACGTGGCAGGCTGTTGAAAGAAAATGGAGTAAAAGGACAAGCCGAAAAGAAAATCCCCAGCCGTTGAGAGCCAGGCATCCGGGTCTGGACTAATCCGCGAAAAACCGGGCGGGGCAATGGTTGATGCACCGGCATTCCAAGACAGTTCACGACTATTTCCCGAAATATGCAGCCACGGCTTTCAGGTGCTCGCGGATTGGGAAATTCTGGGGGCATTTCTCTTCACACTCCCCGCATTCTTCGCAGATTGAGGCATAATGGGGGTTGCCATCGAAGAAACCTCCGAGGAACAACGAATAGTGCTGACGGGCCTGCTCCTCATCCTCATATATATGTCCCCGGTTGTACATCTCAAAGCACTCCGGGATGCTCACTTCGTGCGGGCACGGCACACAGTACTTGCACCCGGTGCAGGGAATGATAATTCGTTTTTCCAGCTCTTTTTGACTTTTGCGTACAGGGACAAATCGATCTTTGTGAGTGAGCCTGCAACACCAGTCCTCGCAAGAGAGACATTCTGCCGGACCTGCTCCGGATTTGACATACCGGAGAGGACGACGGTCACTTCCGGGTGGTTCCAGACCCAGCGGAGTGCCCATTCTGCCGGGCTGTGCCGGACTTTTGCCTTCTGCCAGATCTCTTTTACACCGGCAAGATTGCGTGCCAGCAGGCCGCCCCGGATCGGCTCCATGACCACAATGCCGAGTCCTTTCTTCGCTGCGTATTCCAGTCCCGCTGTCCCGGCCTGATAATGTTCGTCCATGAAATTATACTGCATCTGGGTAAACGTCCAGTCATAGCTGTCAATGATCTCTTTGAAGAGCGCCGTGTTGTCGTGGAACGAGAATCCGGCATAACGGATCCTGCCATCAGATATCGCCGCATCGAGAAATTCCGTAACGCCGAGTCCGTTGAGGTTCTCCCAGAAGGGACGGTTGAGCCCGTGGACAAGGTAAAAATCGATATGATCGGTCCTGAGCCGGGCAAGCTGCTCGTCAAGATATTTGTTCATGTCCTCACGGGACGTGATCAGCCAGCTTGGAAGCTTGGTTGCGAGATTCACCTTTTCGCGATATCCGTTGGCAAGTGCCCGTCCGACAAACGGTTCGCTCTCACCATTATGGTAGGGATACGCCGTATCGATATAGTTCACGCCATGATCAATCGCGTACCGTATCATTCCGGTCGCTGTCTCTTCATCGATCTGCCCTTTATCATTCACAGGGAGCCGCATGCACCCGAACCCGAGAATGGATAGGTCCGGTGCGGCCTTGTTCATCTTCCGGTAAAGCATAGTCCATCGCCGAAATCCGTACTCCAGATTGCGTGCGCTAAACGGAATAAATTCTTGCATGAGGGATTCCTACCCAATGTGAAGAAAAAAAACGGTAACGAACAATTCAGATTTACTGTATGTCGTGCAAGAGCGGGCCTGTCAGTCCGGGGAACACAGTATGTTCTTCCTGGGGCCAGTCGCTGCGGACGTTGGAACAAAAAAGATCTTTAAAGATACCGGTTTTTCCGCAGCCATTCGGTCTGGGGCTTGAGGTACCGGTAAATGATATCGCATTTTTCATCCTGGAAACTCCATGGTATGACAAGCACGGTATCGCCTTCGCGTATCCAGGCGCGTTTCTTGATCTTTCCCTTGATCCTGCCCATGCGGGTGACCCCGTCCATGCACTGGACGCGGATGTGATTAGCACCGAGCATTGTCTCTGCAAGAGCAAATTGTTCCTTGGCCCATTTCTTTGGCAGCCGCACGCGTGCGACAGGAGTTCCGTCAGGATTCACTGCGTTTGGATCGACGGCTGCCTCATTGTTCTTTTTATGAAAACCACTCATTCAACCAACTACGTATACACTATATATGGCGGCTGACATGTTGAAGGTATATATCGGGAATTACAGGAAAAATGACCGTGAAACAAATGTAAACTGCGTTTGTTGCCGTCATGAAACATCATATTTTTGAATGAATTAACCAGCATACTCTCAAAAAACGTATCCGGCCAGTCTCCGGGACCTCCCCGGACAGATACATCTATGAGCCCGCGCGCCAATTGTCCGGCATCACAGCAGAGTGATATAGTCATACACATACATCGTTGGGCCGCAACATCCCCGAAAACCCGAAATGCTGGGGCAGATCTGTTCCGGAGTCCCATTTTTCACGAGCACGATTGAATGATCGGGATGTGCATGCCGCAGGATAAACCGGAAAACCGGGACTCCGTACGACAGGCAATGCAACCCAGCATGAACAGGAATCGCTTTTTGCAATCAAAGAAGCAGACTCCTGAATAACCCAAAATACAGAGGAAGGATATGTCACAACAACTTGGCGGCCAGCAGGTCATTATTCTCAGGCAGGGAACACAGCGGACCCGGGGGCAGGAAGCCCAGAACAACAATATTGCCGCTGCAAAGGCAGTTGCGTCTGCGGTCCGTTCAACACTCGGGCCAAAAGGCATGGACAAGATGCTCATCGACGGCATGGGCGATATTACCATCACCAACGATGGCGCCACTATCCTGCAGCAGATGGATATCGAGCATCCCGCGGCAAAGATGATGGTCGAGATTGCAAAAACACAGGACAAGGAAGTCGGCGATGGTACGACATCCGCTGTCGTGCTCTCCGGGGAACTTTTAAAGAACGCGGAGAACCTTCTCGATCAGCACATTCATCCGACCGTGATTGCGGAAGGTTACCAGCAGGCGGCGGCAAAATCCCTTGAGATCCTCTCCGGGATTGCGATTACCATAAAACCGGGCGATCATGCAATGCTTAAGAAAGTCGCGGAGACGGCAATCAGTGGCAAGGGTGCGGAGGCATACAAGGAGCTGCTCTGCACCATCGTTGTCCAGGCGATCACCCGGGTCACCGATCCCAACGGCACCGTGGATATCAAGCATGTGAACGTGCAGAAGAAAGTCGGTGGCGCTATCGAAGATACTATGATGGTCGAGGGGATGGTAATTGATAAGGAACGGGCTCATCCGGCCATGCCAAAAGAAGTCAGTGACGCAAAAGTCCTCCTTCTCAACGCGGCCCTCGAGTACAGGAAGACAGAAGTCTCTGCTAAAATCAACATTACCCGGCCCGAGCAGGTGCAGGCATTTCTTGACGACGACGAGCAGATGGTCCAGGCAATGGCTGACAAAGTCATAAAAACCGGTGCGACCGTAGTCTTCTTCCAGAAAGGCATCGATGACGTGGCCCAGCACTACCTTGCAAAGGCCGGTATCCTTGCCGTCCGCCGGGTCAAGAAGAGCGACATGGATAACCTCTCAAGGGCGACCGGTGCAGCCATCGTCAGCAGCATTGATGCAGTTACGGCAGCCGATCTTGGGTCGGCCGGTTTTGTTGAGGAGAAGAAACTCTCCGGGGCCGAGATGATCTTTGTCTCGAAATGTAAAAATCCCAAGGCAGTCTCCATTATCATCCGTGGCGGGTCGGAACACGTTGTCGAAGAACTTGAACGGGCCATCCACGATGCCCTCATGGTCGTCAGCGTTGTCGTACAGGACAAGACAATCGTTGCGGGTGGCGGAGCGCCAGAGATCGAACTCTCGTTCCAGCTGCATCGTTATGCTGCAACCGTCGGGGGTCGTATCCAGCTGGCAATCGAGGCATTCGCAAAGGCGCTGGAGATCATCCCGCGAACGCTTGCCGAAAATGCCGGCCTCGACCCCATCGACATGATCGTCGCGATCCGGGCAGAGCACGAAGCAGGAAAGAAGAGCTTCGGATTGGATGTGTATGCAGGAAAACCCATTGATATGCTCAAGGCCGGCGTAGTGGAACCCCTGCGGGTAAAGACTCAGGCCATCTCGAGTGCCGCAGAAGCCGCCGTTATGATTCTGCGCATTGATGATGTAATCGCATCATCACAATCAGGTACACCACGGGGCGGAATGCCACCTGGAATGGATGACTGATACCAGAATAATCCATCCCTTTTTATTGCCATTTAAAAAAAAAGAGTACTGGCAGGAAAATCAAAGTTATTTATGAATACAATTGTCTCCGGGACAGGTAAGACGAACGTGCTGCGGAACGGTATACACGAATTGGATGGTTGTAAACCTCCGACCGGTATCCTTTCGCGACATTACGAAATTACCCAGGAGAATCCGGTATGCATATACGCGGGGGATTGTCGATACATATAAGAGCCTGAGCACCGATTGTTGCCCATACGCCAGGACGTTCACGGTGTAATCTCAGCCATACCGATGATGACATCAACATCAATCCTGCCTGGAGAACAAAATATGTTACTTCACATATGAGCAACGAGACGATGGTGAACTTGTATGAAAATCAGTGAGACGATGTTACCATTACAAAAAAGAAAACCGGTTATCATCTCCTTTAAAGAAAAATACCGGAATCCGTGGCAACAATTCCGTAGTGGTATCAGTAGTGCTAGACAATCAGTCAATAGGGCTATCATGGGCGGGAAGGATTGGTGGATCGCATGACAGTTCTTGTGAGATTTATGCAATCCGGTTCGTTCCATGCAGGGGATTTCAAATCTTTGGATCTCGACAAGATCTCAAAATTCGAAATATCCCGTCAGCGCAATACCTGCGAGCTTCTTGTCACTACACCGGAAAATCCCCAGCCGAATACGCCATACATGATAGCAATGAGAGACAGGGAGTACGAGTTACAGGCAATCCTGCAGGATCTCCAGCGGCTTAAAACAGAAAAAAAAGATGCAATATACGAGATCACAGACACTGAAGCACGGTTGGTACTAAAATAGCTGGTTTTTATCCGGGTCATCCTTTTTTGGGTATTCTTCCAGTACAGATTATCAATTTTATTTTTTCGTAGCTCTGGACCTGTGACTTACCACGAATTTTATCGTACCCGTTCTGGTACCCGTTCATCTGTTTATACTCCCGTTTATTGACAGGATCATAGTTCATTGTAACCACAATGGACGCTTTTGTATATACCCGTTTATCCGTTGGGTCTCAGTCCTGACAGGAAGAGAACGAGAATACAGGTACCCGCGGCTGCAGCACTTATCCGGAACCACCGTGTCTCCCAGAAGGGTGGCGACTCCATGAAATCAAACCAGCACGAATGGTCATCATCCCTCCCATCGAGCCATTCCATCAGGGTCAGGGTCACGCCAGGATCCTGGCGGCTGGCATTCCCCGCTGACAGCAGGGTACATATATTATATGATGTACCGTGCCAGCATTATTCAGCGGTATCATCAGAGTAAACCCCTGGCCTCATCGATGAGTTCTATTGTATAGTGATGGGGATAATCGTATTTCCGGAATGGCAGGGTCCCCATGATGTAGAACCCGAAACGGGATTCACGGATACGGTTTGTGTACAGGAAATTCAGCAGGGCGCTGATCGACTGTGAGGATTTCCGGGACAGATGATGAAACAGGGCAATATCCCGTGATGTCACTACAGCCCGGCTCAGTTTCCGGGAGAGCATGTAGGCACAGATAAAGTGAGCGCACTGGTATCGCTTCGTCGCATCTGTACGTATATGTCCCATTTCTGCCTCCGTTTTCTTATTTCTCATGGCCATTTGGTTCTTCTTGGGATATAGTTGTGTATTGCGGAAATTTTTTTTAGGTGCTTCGTCAGTTGGAGCCCCCAAAATTTTTCAGGTAGTTGATATTCCACGTGAAATAAGAGCCAGATCAAAAAAATAGGATTTCACCAGAGCCCGAATTTTAGAAAAATGCAAAATTCTGCCACGGCAGACTGTGAAAGAAATATTCCTTTAATTCCCACGTAGGGAGATACTACTAATTATTCCCTGCATTATGGTAGATGAAAAAGAGCCATAGCGACTTCCGGACCAGTACCGTGTGCTCTTCGGACGGGATGGAACACAGCGGAACTACGAACATTTTTTGTTTCGGGAACTCATGGCGAGGAAGATGCGTAAGTTGTCGGGAAGGGTTGACTCGGAACGCGATCACAAGAGCAGTAAACCAGGTCACCCACTAGGGTTCATTCGTGGAAATGGTATTCAGCGATCCAGAAAAGCCAGTACGCATTCACTGAACCGGTCAGGGACCTGGTACATCAGCCCATGCCCGGCGCCAGGGATCACAACCATCTGTGCACCGGGAATCCTCCCGCTGATGATTGTGGAATTCTCCGGTGGAATGACAAGATCCTCATCCCCGGTGAGAACAAGGGTTGGCGAACGGATTGAATCCAGCCGCAAAAACGATCCGGTCCACGTGAAAAATGCGGATGCCTGGCGTGCTACAGCCTCTTCACTTGTGGTCTCGTATATCTCCGGGCAAAAACTAAAAGGATCATGGGTTGCCAGCCACGATGTCGGGAAGAGCAGGGGAAACATGCGACTGGCAACATCAAGCACTGTCCCACTCTTATCCAGGAGTTGTTTTAAGATTGCCGGTTGCATGGTTACCGATTCGGGACCTCCGCAGGTACCGGACACCAGGACGAGCCGGGTTACTCTCTCCGGAAACGAAAGAGCAAGTTCCTGCGCAACGGATGCACCCAAGGACAGACCGAGAACATGTGCGGAAGTAATACCAAGCACATCCATCAGCATTGCAGTATCCCGGGCGAGCAGGGGAATGGAGAACTGTTTGTCCGATGAACCTGAGTATCCTGTGCCCCGGTGATCGAAGATGATAACCCGGAAATGTTCAGATATCTGTTTGAGAGCCGGCGGGTTCCACATGTCCATTGTGGATGCAAGCCCGTTGATGAGTATGAGCGGGTAACCCGATCCGAGTTCACTATATGCAAGGTATGTATCGTCAATAGGTACCGTTTTCACGGGAATCCGGGTCATAACACGACATTTAGTTTCAGATCCTCTTATAGATCTTTATGGGTTGAACCGGACGGGGCAGAGAGCATGTTTGGGAAATGTCACGGCAGGAATGTGACAGAGATAACCACCAGATGAATGCACTTTGCTGTTACGTCAGGATCACAGATCCTCTGACGGGAACCACTCCCCAGAGATTCCCTTTCACACGGCCTTCAATAGTAATAATGATCTCCGGAAGGGAATTTTTTGGGATCTGGATAACCTGTGAAAACACCGCCAGCATCCGGTTTCCCGGAATCATGAGGTCAGCAGGAGGCATCGGAGGGTATATTTCCCATACCAGCTCATGCCTGTTTTTGAACATGCCCTGGTATTCCAGCAGGGTACTGGCAGGAATATCAAGAGAGTACCCGGTTTTTTTACGGTATGTACCGGAAATTTTCTCATCCTGGCCAATCATAATCGCGAACCGGTTTTCCTCAGGATCATGTTGATTTTTATTGGTCGCTATTATGGGTGCATGAAAAACAAGATCACGAGACAGGGAGATCGTATCTCCACCATTTTCAATAATAGCGGTAATAATACCCTTGTCTTTGGGTGAATAGGTGAGAATTTTTACGTCCGGGCGAAACGTGACCTCAAATGTTCCGTTGATAAAACGGGTTGTGGACGGATCGCCCATCTGAATGCTCATGGTAAGTATCAGGGTGAAGAAGTCATGGGTACCCATCGTCTTCCTTTGATCAGGATCGGTCCTGAGCAGGAGTTCGACAACGTCATCGGAAGTACGGCTGGATAGTTTTGTTATATACACAAGAGCATCCGGACCGGCTGATCCCTCTCCCAGAGGGAAATCCCCTGGTTGCAAACAGGGGGCATGTCCTGCCCCGCCCGATTCTCCCCCGGCAGGAGGCAGGTATGCGTCTTTCATCAGTGTAGCAGACGACATTCCGATGCCTGAGCGTAATGCCAGTTCGACCGATTCAACCAATATGTCCCTGTCTGCCATAACCACGTCTCAGTATCTCTTAAAGGAAAGGATTTAATAAAGAATTGCATTTGTAACGACTGCATACAAATGGCCGGGGCATCGTACCGGAAATCCGGTTTCTTTTATCGGAGAACACAGTGGGGGGATGCCTAATATTCTTCCGTTTGGTTTCTCCCACTCGGCCAAAACGATTGGATGGGAGTTTACCGGGATCTTTACGTTCAGACACCTGCATGCATCTCCTGCAACTGGTACCTGATGGCTGGTATTCCGTCCATTAAAACTGAGAACTGAATACACCTCGTGCACCGGAGATGGCAGACGGGATGATGATTTCAGCCGGGGACACATTGACGATATTTGAGACCCTTACACGGTTTTTTTGGCCAGGTCTTCCATAAGTTCCAACTGGATCTTCTGGATCTCGAGGAGTCGCTCCCCCTGGTTGATGAGGAGATGATCGATCTTCCTGTGTAACTGGTGGATCTCCATTTCGGCATTGAGGTTCACCTGGAAATCATGTTCGGCATTCATCCGGTCTCTCTCTTCCTGCCGGTTCTGGCTCATGATGATGACAGGCGCCTGGATTGCTGCAAGAGCTGACAGAACAAGGTTGAGCAGGATAAACGGGTAAGGATCGAACGGCCTGATCACAAAGACGATAGCGTTGATACTGATCCAAACGAGAAAGACTACGGTGAATATCGTGATAAAGGTCCAGCTTCCGGCAAAATCAGCAAGACGGTCAGAGACACGGTCACCGAAACTCAGCTGCCGGTCAAATTCAATATTGATATTTTTTGCCGTCAGCTCGTGGTCTTTCATGCTTCGTGCAATATTCTCTTCGAGCATAGAGAGCTCATCTTTCTCCCGCTCAAGGATCTCCCTGACATAATGTGCCCTGAAACGATTCAGGTCAGGACTGCAGATGTACCCTTCCCGTGACCACCCGGGATGTTCTTTCCGGATTACCTCCGCGATCGATTCGGGAATCGATCCCGCGGGCACAAGCTCGTTCTTTCTCTTCTGTTCCCCGCAGATCTGGCAGGGAAATGTTTCCTGATCAGCCATCCCGTTTTCCTCTAATAACCATCAATGGATCTGCGATCATATATAGGGAAAGGAATGGCCGGAAATATCCATTGATTCCGGGTTACGGGTCCACCGGCGATTCTGTGTGCAGATACACTTCTTCTCAAAAACATTATGGTCACCCGGAGGCATATTATAAACACGTAACCCGTATATTTTCTTAAAAAAACTCCAGACCGCGTTCCGTAAGAACGTATCCAGAAAATAGTGTGAGATGAAATCCCTGAAAAATGAGTGTTATTCAGTGGGATTCTGGTTGTTCATGCTGCACTTTCTTCAGGCAGATGTCGAGCACACCATGTCTCAGGCTCATTCTCGCACCACGGGTTATTACCGGGTAAGGGAGCGGGATCACGTGATGCAGGGAGACCTGTCTCTGTTCATGCAGGTTCCCGTTGCTGTCACATTCTTCCTCCTCCCGGTCACAGGAGATCTTCAGGGTTGTGGTATTTATAAGGGCAACGGATAGCCGGGAACTGCCAGTCCCCGGGATTGTATCCATCGTCACCAGCACATCATCACCGGTCTCGGTGACTTCAGCGTTCAGGTTGTGCAGGCACTGACACACGATCCCAGGAGTGTCGCCAACGGGCAACAGTGGATCATCAACGGGTTCAAGGGCAAGCTGGTACAGGTAGTCCATGGATGCCCTGAGTTCATCGAGTTCATCATAGATTGATCTGCGAAAACGTCGTACCATCTTTCAACCTCCTTCCTTTTGTTGCCCAGGTGTACTCCCACCTGGATAAAGGGACGGAGGGTGTTTGTGCCAATATAGATTGTGGTCAGGAAAATCCCCGGTTGGAAGAGTGGACGCGGGAAAACCATGGGATCATCAAGATGGAAATTGTGGAACTGTCGATGGGAGAGGACAAGACAGGAACCTCCAGTACGGATCTGGTGATTTTATTATCCCGGAAAAATACCGGTATGGGTCCAGATCATGGTAATAAGTGTCGCCCGATTTCTCCCGGAGGCCGATCCCCACAGTATCACCGGCCAGCGCCTTATCCTTGCGTGCGTTTCCCTTGCATCGCTGCTTGGTGCTCTGGACATGAGCATCGTGAACATCGCCAACCCGGCCATCATCAGATCCTTCCAGGTCTCGATCGGGATGGGTTCGCTTGTCATCCTGGCTTACGTACTCACCATATCCGTACTCATCCTGGTGATGGGAAAACTTGGCGACCGGTACGGATTTTGCCTGCTTTTCATTGCGGGTCTTATGATCTTTGGTATCGGCTCGTTCCTATGCGGGATAGCGCCGGATATTTATTTCCTTATTGGGTCTCGCATCCTACAGGCTGCCGGTGCTGCGATGTTCTCTGCCATTGGGCCTGCGATCATTACCGAGTATCTCCCGGAATCCGACAGGGGAAAATCCCTAGGTTATCTGATATCATTCTCTGCAGTTGGCTTTGCCCTTGGTCCCGGTGTCGGGGGTTTCATCACGGAGTATGCAAGCTGGCACTGGGTCTTTTTCATCAATCTCCCTATCGTGATCATTGCCCTCGCCTCCGGATGGCGTTACATCCCACGGTACATGCCGCCCACAGACAGAAAACCCCTGCCGTTAGCCGGGTCGCTGACTTTTGCTCTCGCAACGCTCTGTTTCCTCCTTTCCCTCTCACTTTTCCAGGTCCCAGGCACACCGGACCTCACGCTCATCATTCTCTTCGCAGCCGGCATTGTCTTTGGCATCATATTCCTGCAGATTGAGAAGCGGAGCAGGGATCCGCTCATCAGCCCGGTACTCTTCAGGAGCCAGCACTTTCGATCGGGGATCGCAGCCTGCCTTATCATCACAATGCTCTTCTCCGGCGTTACGTACCTGGTGCCCCTCTACCTTGTTAATTCCCGCCATTTTGACCAGTTCACTGCCGGAATGATCATGACAGTACCGGCGCTCCTCTCCATCATCGCCGCCCCCACGGCCGGGAGCCTCGCCGACCGGCACGGTACAGTCCTTGTCTCTTCTGTTGCGGTCGGGCTCACCGCTGCCGGTTTTCTTGTCTTTGCTACCTTTGACCCGATGACGGTCCTTATTGTTATCCTTGCCGGGATGATCGTTACCCGTGTTTCGACGGCTGCCTTCTTTGGCCCGAACGGGAAACTGATTATGAACCACTGTCCCGAAGGTACTATCGGCAATGGTTCCGGCGTGATGATGACGATCCGGCACATTGGGCTCGTTGTGGGAATTGCTCTTTTCCAGAGCGTCTTTGCCCTTCGCATGTATGCTACCGGTATTCCCCGAGACGGCACTCCACTGGTACCCCGGCTCACACCTGCGCTTTCTGAATTAGGGTACCAGGCAGTTTACCTGACAGCATTCATTCTCTGTATCGTCGTGCTGTTCATCCTCATGAGGACAAAAGAGGAGCCGGAGAATACGTAAGAGATATCCCCCCATTGAACCAGAATAACGAAGCTGCTGATTTAGTGGATCCCGTTGAACCCACTTTTTTCGGAGATGTTATCTGAGTTCTGAATTGCTATCCCAATCGCGGGAGATGCCCATTGAGGCAAGGAAGAGGAATCTACCGGAACCCCGAAGAGTGACATCCCGTTCTTTAAGGATTTCAAAAGAGTCACCCCCGCATGAAAAGAGGAGTGATTATCAATATGCCTTTGGGAAACTATGGGTCTGCTGCTGGCTCAATTCAACGATTTCTGCGGTTTTATCTAAAAGACCTGACAGATATTTTTTTGCCCATTCCTCATTTTCATACTCCAAGAAAGGACGGTACGATCCCTGTACAAAAGACTTCTCTTTTTCAAAACGCAAAAGACCTATGGGGGAACCACCATTCCGCACCATCTGGTCCAGCTCTTCAAGCGGGTATTTACGTGAACTGAATACAAATTTAGTCTCAGTCTCAAATCCTACAGCAATTGCTACGAGCCATGCATTTTTTGCTTCGGCACGCATCTCATCTACCAGTTCAGAAGTTTTTCTCATTTCCTGCTCAATTATGAGAATTGCCGGTCATCGTTTAAATAATGCGTTCATTTAATGCTGGTGGATACGATGACAGCAGTCGGTTTCTGAAGAGCAAATTTTTTTAATCGTTTTAATGCAGGTTTTGCTATTTTTATTATGTCATGTCGGGAATTGGAATAGGTAGTGTAGACGAAGTGCTGTAAAAGTGAAGACGCCCTGTATCCAACAATGAATTGGTAAAACAAAGAGGAACTGGGCAATGAATCTAAACGACATCGTACTAAATTATCTTACCGATAACGAGAAGGGAATACAACAACTGATCACGTGGATCCTGAACGATGTGATGAAAGAGGAAGTAGCACAACAAGCCGGAGTACCGAGACACGCGAGATCGAGTTCGAGAAGAGCATATCGGGACGGGTACCGATCCCGATCATTGAAGACCCGGTTCGGAGAACTCAGTCTCATCAAACCTCAGTTACGTGAGATTCCGTTTGAGACAAAAGTTTTCGAACGGTACTCCCGGACCGAGAAGGCTCTCGTAAACGCGATCATCGCAATATGGGGGAAGCCCCAGTGGCGGGGGCGAAGCCCCCATGAGCGTCTCCAAATTGGAAAACAAATGAGATTCTTTGAATTTTTTCCATGAAATTACTGAGTTTTGATGGCTTTAATTAAGCAATCACCAAAAATAATTTTCAGGATCCGTACAGGGACTCAATATATTCACATGACCAGAAAAACATAGATCTATACGCATGGACAACCTGAATTCCTTAATTGATAAAAGTTAATTAGCAGTATATCAAAAGGGAGTAAATATGAGCAATCTTCTCCTTGATGTTGTCCTCATAATCGTAGTCCTTGCCATCGGGTATTACCTCATAAAAAAATTTGCGGTGCTTGTTGTTAACGCGATTCTCGGCCTCATCACCCTATTCGGACTGAATTATTTTCACGCGATGCAAATAATCGGTCAGTCCGACCTAGGCTACAGCATAGCCACAATTGTTGTCTGCGGTGTCGGGGGGTTGCCAGGAGTACTTATTCTTGTACTGCTCAAATTCTTCGGAATATCAATATAAACCAGATTGTGATAGCGTACTGCAGCTAAAAAGAAATTCATGTCTCTGATGTATTTTCACTCAGGACAAAAAATGTCACAAAACCAACGATTATGCCTACAACCACTGCAAAAACCGTGGGGATACGAAAGGCGGTCAAAATGATCGCTACAATGAGCCCAAGAATAATCCCTTTAACCTGTGGAGTTTTCAGGTTCTGGTAATTCATATTTATTCATCATCTTAATTCCAATAAATAGACATCTGCACGAGAAACTGATTAAAAAAATAAGAGATTACAGCACCGGCTTTTGCTTCAGTGCAGCAACCAGCAGATTAACGCCGGCCTCGACATCCCGGAGATCCAGAACTTCCACAGGCGAATGGATATACCGGGAGGGGATGCTGACGGTGGTGCTGGGAATACCTCCCTTGGTCAGGTGAATTGCCGTGGCATCGGTCGTGCCCCCGCTGCCGACTTCGAGCTGCACCGGAATATTGTTCTTGTCCGCTGCTTCCTTGAGCCATTTCACTATATTCCTGTTTGCAATGAGACCGCGCCCGCTGCTGTCAACGATAGTAATGACGGGCCCTTTTCCCATCTCGACCGGGGCATCCTTCATCTCAATGCCCGGGTGATCTCCGGGAATGGTGACATCGGTTGCAATGGCACAGTCAGGGTCCAGTGCATAGGCACTTGTCCGTGCTCCCTTGAGTCCGACTTCCTCCTGCACGGTGAAGACACCAAAGATCGTGAGCGGTGAGTCGGTTTCCTTTAAGGTCTTGATGAGCATCGCAACACCCGCACGGTTATCGAATGCTTTGCCGGTTACGCGACCGTTCCCGAGCTCGGCAAATTCCCGGTCAACGGTAACAGGAGTGCCAACATCAACACCCAGCACTTCCACTTCCTGCCGGTTCGTGGCCCCGACATCTATGAACATGTCGTCAATCTTGACCCCCCGCTTACGCTCATCGTCATCCATCATATGCGGGGGCTTTCCTCCAATTACACCATAGACCGGGCCTTTGGTTGAATGCAGGATAACACGCTGGTTGTAGAGTGTCGGGCCGTACCAGCCGCCAAGGGCCACGAACCGGAGGAATCCCTTCTCATCAACGTACTTGACCATCAGGCCGATCTCATCCATGTGGGCAGCAAGCATAACCTTGAATTTATTGCCTTTCCTGATAGCGATAAGGTTGCCCATCGAATCCTCATGGATCTCGTCCACATGTCCCTTCAGCTCCTTCTTGATAACCGCGTACACGCTGCCTTCACTACCCGAGACACCGTGTGCATTGGATAATTTTCGTAATAATTCCTTAACCATGGTAATCACTCAGTATGTCATTCATCCATTATCTTTCGTATCCTGTCAAGTGCCCGTCCCAGATTCTCCCGGGAGGTTGCATAGCTGAGCCGTGCATAATCGGGAGCATTGACACCGAATGCTGTCCCGGGAACAATAACGACGCCAGCTGCAATGATTTTCTCTGCAAGTGCCGGATTCATTGGCACAAATGCGTAGAACGCACCTTCGGGCAGGGCAAATTTTAATCCCAGATCGGACATTCCCTTCCACAGAATATCGCGGCGGACTTTATACTCGTCACGCATCACGCCAACCGGTGCCTGGTCTCCATCATACGCTGCGAGAGCTGCGTACTGGGAAATTGAGGTGGCACATGCCTGGCAGTACTGATGCACCTTAAGACACTGTCCGATAATATCAGCGGATGCAGCAAGGTAACCAAGGCGCCAGCCGGTCATTGCGTAGGTCTTGCTGGTCGCATTGATGGTAATCACATTATCACCAAAGGTTGCGGCGCTCCAGTGATTCTTCCCATAGATGAAGTGCTCGTACACTTCATCGGAGACGACAGTAACACCTTTGTCATCAGCGTACTCGACAATTGCCCTGACAGATTCCTTATCTTCTACTGCCCCGGTCGGGTTGCCCGGGGAGTTGATAACGATCATACGGGCACCCTCCATCAGGGATTTGGCTTTCTCAACATTGAGGTGGAGACTCCCTGTCAGAGGAATGCTGACCGGACGACCGCCGGCAAGGGTGGCAAGAGAGGCATAGGATACAAACCCCGGATCGGGACAGAGCACGCGGTCGCCATCACTAACAAGTGCCTGCATCACGATATGCAGGGCCTCGCTTGCGCCCGCAGTAACGATAATCTGGTCGGGAGAATACGAGAGGCCATTCTCTCTTTTGAACTTCCGGCAGATGGCACTACGGAGTTCGGGAATACCGGTATTCGGTGTGTAACCGGTCTTTCCTTCATTGATTGCACGTATTGCAGCATCCTTGATGTGCTGGGGGGTATCGAAATCCGGCTGCCCGAGCCCGAGATTGATCGAGTCCGGTCCCGCGGATTCAAAGATCTTCCGGATCCCGGAGATCTCGATCCCGGTTACCCGTGGAGAGAATTTCTGTACCATAAAGACCAATTCCGGAGTTATTCGATATTAGTGTGCCTGTTCTTGAGAGCATTCTCATCGGTTTTCGTAATCTCCATCAACCGGGAGATTACTGCATCGGCAAAGATCATGGACGCGGTCTCAAAGAGCGTCCCAAGCGGGGCAAATGACTTGTGATCGCCCATCATCTGGCGGATCTCAAACTCCAGGGCGTCATCTTCCACTTCATCCCGCTGGTTTTCGATGATCACGATGCAGTCAGATATTCTCCCGATACGGGATTCTGCATTGGATGTAATGAGGCAGATGTGTGCTCCGATATCCTTTGCCGTCTCAGCGATGTCTGCGACAGTCTTGGTCCTGCCGGAACCTGAAAATACTACTATCGTATCACCGGTATTCAGGGCCGGGGTGATCGTCTCACCAACAACGTAAGCCTGAAGCCCGAGATGCATGAGGCGCATGGCAAACGCCTTTGCCACAAGTCCCGAGCGCCCGGCGCCAATGACGTAGATGCGTTTTGCATTTAAGAGTTCGGCAAGGAGTTTCTCTACATCCGCATCAGAGATCGTATTTGCAATTGCCCGGATTTTTGATGCCATCAAAAGCATCATTTCCTGTACCCTGTGATTGTCCATGCTTCTCCTCTTAAAAGATGCAATCACATAGTAGATGAGAATATCGAATATCGTACACTGCGATTCTGCCCATAAACTCATTTCCATGACAGGGGCCGCGGGTCTTGGGGGATAGATCTATATGGGATGTACATGAAATTTTACAGGTGTATACCTCCCGGCTCAAATGCTCGCCAGTTATAAAATGGGCAGGCGGGAAACGACAACTTCTCGCTGAACTCGAACGGCGCCTGCCTGCCAGCTGGAATACCTATTTTGAACCATTTGTCGGGGGAGGAGCGCTGCTGGTTCACCTGGAGAACACGGGAAAAATCTCATCCGCGGTTATTGCTGACATAAACCAGGAGCTGATCAATCTTTATCAGGTTGTCCGGGAGCAACCATGCCACCTCATGTCTGCGGTTCTTAATGAAGAGTTCACAAATGACGTTGATTCATTTAACCGGTGGAAACGGCAGTTCAACAGTATCATGGGCATGCCGGGATACGAGATCGAACGGGCTGCAATTCTTATCTACCTGAACCGGTACGGGTTCAACGGCCTGTGGCGGGTGAACACTAAAGGTGAGTTCAATGTCCCTTTTGGCCGGCACGCGAACCGGACGCTCGTGTGTGAGACATCCCTCATGAAATTCAGTACACTGCTTGCAAAAGTCCGCATCCTCAATGATGATTTTGCGTCTGCAGTCAGAACAGCCCAACGAGGTGATTTTGTTTACTTTGACCCCCCGTACATGCCGGTATCCAGAACAGCGAATTTTACTGATTACAACTCCCGTGGTTTCAGATTCGAAGACCAGATACGTCTGGCCGGGCTGTTCCGGCAACTCTCTAAAAAGGGTGTACTGATAATGCTGAGCAATTCAAAAGTCCCGGAAGTTGAGGAGCTTTACAATAATTTTACTATTGATACTGTTGATGCCAAGCGATTCATCAACTGCAATGGGCAGAGGAGAAAAGGAACTCAGGAAATTATTGTTACCAATTACGAATACTGATATTCCGGGCGCCGATCAGGGATACCAAATAACAGAATATTTTGTTTTGCGGAACGTTTCAGGGAAAATTAGCAATAATCAATGGGATTCCAATACATCTCTTTATCGTGTCACCCGTCGAGTAAGCAATACCCATATGCAACATACTGAAAAGAAGATTAAAATTATCCGTGACAAGTTGAGCAGGATCGGTATTGGGGAAAAGATGCTTGACGATGAGGCAATACTTGCCACATACAGCATCAACAAGTTCGGTAACCTGTGTGCTGTTCCCCGGACTCCGTAATACTTCTCACGCAGTAACCTCAGGCATTCAGGAATCTGTTCCGAGAGTTTAGCGGGAAAGTATGACCCTGTTTCTCAAGCCGTGCCGGTCTGATCTTTCTTTTTCGCTTCGTACCTTTCAATCTTCCCGTAGGATACAAGTTTCCCGTTCTCCAGGACTGATACTGCACCATGACCGCCACAGATAAGGCATCGCCGTCCCTTTCCGGCGAGTGCCATGTCCAGATCTCCTGCAAGGGAGAGCAGGGCCGTGCGTTCCAGTTTTGCCAGTTCACTGTTTACGTTGACTGAAGTCACAAGAAATGCCGCAAGTGAACTGTAATCGGCCCGCTCTTTTGTCAGGCTCGCAAAATTGATCACGCTGTCAGCGGTAAAGAGCAGGCCATGCGTCGGTGAATAGAGGAATACCTGCCCACAGGTATGACCCCCGAGCCCTTCAAGCACTTCAAGAGTTACATCGCTTACCTGGAGCGTACTGATAACTGGTAATGTACCGCGGATGATTCCCGTGGGACCCGGGAAACACCGGATATCTGCTGGGACATTAAACTCCGAGAAGAGATTAATCATCTTGGTATAGAACTCCTCAAGAACCGACTCCTGGTTCTGCGATCCGTAGGCCCGGTTGTTTGTCCGGATGATATCCAGCGTATCCTTATGCAGGTACACCGGGACCGGAAAGAACCCGGCTGCACCGCAATGATCGGCATCCGCGTGGGTCACAATGATACGGGAGAGATCCCGTAGATTTCCAGGCACAATGTGTGACACCATGTTCATGACCTCATCATGGTAAATCCCGTACCCCGTATCAATCATCAGCGTCTCACCAGGTGCACGTATGAGGAAAATGCTCCCCCCGCATGGAAGCTGGAAACAGTATAGCGTTATGTCCTGGGAGAGGGCAAATTGCTGAACATCAGCATAAAACCGGTCACCGTTAGTTGCGTTCAGGGTCCGCCCGGTGGTAAGGACACAGTCAAAAGCCCTCCGGGGATCGCAACCACGATCCATCAGCTCCTGGGCAATATGGTTGGTATCGGCTAGGAAGGAGAGCAGGAATGTCTCCTCGGATTCCCCAATCAGGTCACGGATCTCCTGAGCATACCGGACATAGAAGACCGTGTCGTCAAGGTGCCGGCCGGTCTTGTCGTACTCGATTATCTCAAGTCGGTACCGTGATTTCAGCTGATCGAGCAGCTGGTCGATCACAGTGCTCTGTTCAAGATTGAGGCTTACGGTAAGCCGGCCCGGGTGCCGACCCTTGTCATCAAAATCAATTAAAGCAATATTGGCGCCTGCGGATGTAGTATAACTCAGGAAGTCGTAAAGTGCTCCCGGCTGGTGTGGAAGATACACACAAAACTTCAGAAAATCGAGAGGTTTAATCGATGACTGGAGGTATCCGATCTCTGCGAGTTCATCGGTAATCCTCTGGTAGGATTCATCCGATGCGGTGACCTCGTAGAAAACCGTCCCTGGATCGATCCGTCGATCGAACTGGATACGGTTGATATTCCCGTTATATTTCTTGATGATCTCCGCAGCCCGGTGCAATGAACCGGGTGCATCGGGCATATGAGCGATAAAGGAAAATTTTCCCATCAGTCCACCAGTTGTGGCTTTAGCATTTTTCCTGTGCACCGATATACGTTATGGTATATCAGATACGGCCCGGTTATCCGGCCAATAAAAAAGATGGAGAATGGATCAGATCTTTTTCCCGAGGAGCAGGATCAGCACAATTACAAGGCCGGCAACAATCAGACCGGCAATGATTGCCAGGGGAGAAACTGCAGAAGGTCCCGGATTCTGGGTAGATACAGCCGTCTGGGTCACTGGTACACCGGATACGGCGGGAGTAGTTGTGATACCGGGGGTTATGGCAAACGTTGATCCTGGTGAAATACCGGTGCTGCTCGTTTCACCGGCAGTTGGTACGGAGGTCGGTGGCGGAACCACATGGATTATCGTCCGATACGAATTAATCATCGTGGGGCTGGATATAATAACCGGGTAATCCCCGGGCTGCATGTCAATGTGAAATCCGTAATTGAAATAACCGGTAGTGCTGGCTGATGTATCATAAACATGCAGAATAGATCCACTCTGGTTCTGGATCTCTATCCGTATATCCGGCGCTCCCCCCACAGCAGTTCCCAGAAGTTGTATGTAATCCCCGGTCTCCACCGGGTTGGGAGTTGGAACAACATAGAATTCGGGTTTTTCCATCATGATGGATGTGATCGAAGATATCGAGGGATTGGTAAGATCGTATGCAGTGATGTAATATCGTGCAGTCTGCATTTTGTCAACACCCTGAATAGTACCGGTGTACCATGCAAACCTCCAGGTTCCGTCAGGATTAACTTCAACCGGATTTCCGGCACCGGCCGGGCCATTGAGATCATAGACCGGTACACCTTCAGATGGAAGTCCGGGACCGGTTACTTTGAGGAGCGTTGTATTACTCACAGAATTGATACCGTCAAAAAGGATAGTATCCCCGATATAATTACCTCCGGCACCACGATATGTGATCATGACAGTGGCATTATCCGCAAGGACAGGTGAGAAACAGCATAACACAGATATAATCAGGACTAATGATAAAAGAATTTTGTAATTCCGAAAAATACCCATAATTTCAATCCTCTCTTAAAAATATTATCATGTATAAGGAATATTATCCCCGCAACGACAACGCATATTTTGCGTTTTTGCATATGTTCAACATTTTCAGTACCCCAATACGTTCGACACTTTTTAATTATGTCTCTATATTAATTTGTATTCGTTTGTGCTTGAATAATTTTGTTATGGTTGCACTGGAATGCATATATCCCGGAATGGAAGAGATGCGGATTTTCTAAGGGTACGCTGCATTATATGAAGAAAAATGTTGAGGGTGATCAGCCATTCACACTCAATAATCATATGATGACCCGGCTTGATCAGTGGGATCAGAGTGCTGATCAGGCCGATGATATGCTGATCAGCGTGGATCTACCGTAGATTTTGTGGATTGATCATTATCGAATGACAAATGGAATAACAAAAAAATTATTTTGTTCGGTATTCCTTAAGACGGGTATTTTCTATCATTTGATTGATTGTTTTAATCGTGAACAATTTCCCTCGCGTGGCGATCAGCATTTTCTTCATATCTTCTCTTCTCACACCAAAGCCTCGACCGCCAATACATCCAATGACTTCATAGTTTGGTTTATCTTGTGAAGTCCCGGCAAGGCTTAACTCCCCTAAATGTTGAATACGTGTCGCTTTATCCCGTGCAGTCCCATCATCTTCAGTAATTTTGGCCTCGATAATTATTTGCGGATTAAACTCGCTCGGAATAATAAAATCTGGGGTTTGATCGAAACCCTTAATCTTTTCAGCCCGTTTCGTTTTTCGGAAACTGATTCCCGCCTTCGTAAGTTCATCTTCAACTATTGATTCGAGACTATCTCCGATCAAGTCACTAACAGAATCTCTATGACCTGCAAATGGCCGTCCTAAAAATCTTTCATAAAGAAGCATTGCATAAGGAACACCAATTTTTGCACAATTTTGTGTTCCCACTAATCCAAATTTCGTATCCACCTTGTCGAGGCGATGAATACGGTCTGTATCTAGAGATGGAGCACCCGTTGAGATCAAATCGCAGGACACTTCGATCATTCTTTTAAGTTTCGTGCTTGCTGCATCACTCCCTTTAATAGGTGCTAAAGGATTAAGGCGAATTTTTCTGTCGAGACTACGAACAAACCCTTGATCGATTTTTTCTTCCGAGTGTTGACTAGCTACATACGCCCATTCTGGGGGTGTGAAACCTAATATTGAGCGAATGACAACAAGAGTGATGGGCACTTGCAAAACGGTTTCAAATATTTTTTCCGGAGTAAAAATGGAAAATTCTACCGTTGCTTTTTTGAGGGTTTCATACCCTTGCTCGAAAATAATATAATCGACAAAACCGTTTCCTTTCGGCATTGTCAGGAACTCTGATTCCAAGCAGGAAAATACAGAATTAACATAAGGATCAGGATTTTCTAAGATATCCTTAAGATTTGCTTCAAAGGGAAACAGCATTTGACTATCGTGATTTTTTTTCATAATCGTGCCTTACTTTTTTTCTTCTCTGCATTCGATTCCGAAGGGGCCTCAAGATATTTTTCGATGGATTGCACTCCCCCAAAATGTTCGATCCACTTTCTGATAGTTGATAATTTTCTCTCGATATTACTTGATTTATTCCATTCTTTCCGAAGATTCCATATCGCACCATGTATAATGTGCCCACAAATCATACATCGAATATCCCCCTGCGTTGCTTTATATCCACTTTCCTTTAAATTTTCGATATCCCGCTGGACGAAATCTGCAATATTTTTGGGTATCCCTTTAGTTTCATCGTATTTTTGTTGTTTATACTGACGACAAACAAATATTGTATCAACTGTGGACGACTCGGTTCCTTTAATGTGAATTGATGCACCCATTTCCGCCGGACAAGGGAACACAGCAGTACAAATAAATCCTGAATCGAGAACCGATATTGCAACAGGTAAATAAGCTTCAATTGAATTGTGGTGATATGTGAAGATGAGTGCCCCCTCTGATTTTAATCCTTGAACCATATTCTGAAAGGTATTCGACAAGCCTTCTGTAAAGTGATTAATTCCTCTGCCCATGTCATCATTAACAGTCAATTCATTTGGATGACGAGTAGAGTGTTTTTCAAATTCTGGATAATCATTGCCGACTAATTTTCGAAGCCAGATATAACAAAAATCCATTAATTCGGCATATTGAACATTTCCAAAATATGGAGGATCTGTTAATATTGCGTCAAGACTATTCGGAGCAATTTTTTCTTGTGCGGAATCTGCGCTTTTAATACTAATTGTCCGAATTTCTTTTGGATATTTGCTATTTTTATCTCCTATCCATTCCCCGGTTGTGAAGATAACTCTTTTTTTCTCCCCGCTAGTGGTAATCTCAAACGGAGAGTCGCAATATGATTTTGCTTTAATGAATTTTTCAATGATATTGCTCCAACCGCCACTTCCGATCAAAGATTTGTGTCTTGAATCTCGGATTCCGAGTAAATTTGATTCACATTGGATCAGGCCAACAGGATACCCATGTAATGAGAATATATCGAGCGATTTTAGGGCCATTGTATCAAAACGGCATAACATATTTTGATATCGCAGTAGATCCGAGAGATTTGTTGCTAAGGCATTACGGATTTTTTGGTTTTGTTCTTTATGAATAAGTCTACAACTGATTTCCAATCCAAGTAATTGTCGCTGATTAAACATATCAGAATAATACTTATACCCCCACCGGTGCAAACGGTTCGTTTCATCTCCAGTGGGTATTTTATCTTTAGGGATAAACTGAGGATTAATTTGCTGAAACACATCTTTTGAATGTTCCATTTTTGCGAGATCGTCTTGATCTGGCTTTTTGAAGAATCGGCCTTTATTTCCGTTGTAACAATCTGGACAATAATACTCGATAGCAAAAAGACGATGATTCGGAGCACCGTGAGTTATGTTGGGATAATGATTATTGTCACCACAGTTGGGACAAGTGCAATAACTTCTTGTTGCAGGGCCTTGTATCAACAATTGATTTCCGCAGTGATTACAGTCACCAATTTTCGATAAATCATCAACTTCGGATAATTCACCGCAATTTGCACAAATTATTACATTTTTAGGATGCCTCTTATTTTCTGCAAGAAGATAACCTGGGAACAGGTCATACTCTGTTTTACAATTCTCACAAGTATGCTGTTTTACCCACAAAAAATATTTTACTGCTGCTGAATCGGATCCACATTTTGTACATTTTGTGGTATAGAATGGACCAACTTCTGCTTCCAATTTATTGCAAAATTCCTCAGTTGCTTGTTTATAGATCTTAAGATCTAAAGTGTCGAGCTCTTCGCGTACAATCCAAAAAGCCATTGGATTGATATCAAACCCAATAATATTGCAACCCAACCGATTTGCCTCAATGAGAGGTATTCCTCCTCCCATGAACGGATCAGCTATTCGGATTTTTTCCAGCTTGTTGGATTTGAAAAAAACGTCTTGAAGGGGTTCATTTTGAAATTCCGAAAGAATTAGGGAGCGAAAAAGTGTACCGGGTCTTCGAGCAAACCACTTATGTACGGCAATGATTGGTCGATAATTTTGTTGAATCTGTTTCTCTTTTCGTGCTAACGACGCCACGAAAGGAACATCAAAATTTTGTTCAATCATTTCAAGACTCTAATATTAGGTCATCAGGCTACAAATAACCTTGATACACCCATCCCACTAACTGGGAACTACTTTTCACGTACCAATTTTAATTTTCCGTTGGTTTTTCGATCTCTTCCGGAGTAGTATTCACCATCTAAAGAACCAGTTGCATTGTTAAAAATTAACCATGTTGTCCCACGATGTGCATGCATCGTCTTTGAAGCATCTGAAACGGGTTCATTAAGATAATTATAATGAAGGGTAATCCCCCGAGGTTCATTGATTAATACTCCCGCAATAAAACTATGTGACGTCGAAGATTTTGTTTTAAGAACAATACTAATTGTTGACCATTGTTGAACGATATTGACTTTTACACCGTGTGTTTGACGGTAATCATCATGAGATGATGTTATTTCTCCAACCCATTCTCCGTTTAAATCAGGAGTTTTAACTAAACCTATTTTTTGGAATATTGCCCAATTCCAGAGATATTTATCAAAACCATAATACACAAAAAAGTAAATCGCAATTGCAGAAGGCGCTCCAAGATATAATGGTTCAAGGAACCATGGAATTGCCAACCATGGAATTGCGTTATTGACTGTGCTTAAAATAAAATTAAAAATTGCAGCAAAAGCTAAACTTATAATTGCTATTATTATCGGAATTTGAGTTCTTTCATCCGTATCTATACTATAACAGTGCAAAAATCTCACCAGTTATTCCAAAGATCCACATAATTATTAATCAATACCTTTGCGCTTTCCATTGACCATTGATCTGTAGATGATCCAAAAAGATTGTATAACTTATGTTGGCATTTAAAATCATCAATAGTTGTTTCAGATAACCAATTCACAATGTTTGAATATGATTCGGTATAGCTCTTACCAAATTTTGAATTCGGAACATTATGAAGTAAACACTCTAAAAAATACGATGGTGCTAGGTCTCTTGAAATTTTCCCTTCGGTAACGAGTCTTGATCGTGCATTTTTAAACATTCGGATAATAGGCTTATACCAACCGTTTGTATTTTCTGAATTATTTTTTTGCGCTCCATTGTCATAATGTTGGCTTGGATAATTTACAATTTGTTGTCCAGTTTGTGTAAAAAATTTTATTCCCTCAATGTAACTTGAATCATATGGGTCATTGTACCTTGTATAATAACGATATTCTACACATACTACGACGTCAGCGTTTAACCTGTTTGATCCCTTCGTGACCTTGATGGATTTATTGCCATTGGTAATTGACGAAAAACCATAATAATCAGTTAATATTTTGAGAATGTCGTTTCGAAAATCAAAAAACCCATATTTTGCGGGACTGATACTTTCATTAAATTTTGATTGTTTAGACGTTGTTAATCCTGAAATCTCATAATAGTAAATAGAATTTAATTGCGCAACTATATCGACGTCACTTTCAGCATAGACGTTTGTGAAATTTCGATAAGAACCTTGAAGAAATAAATCGTAAGTGCATTTAGTAGCGAGATCTGAAGATTTTAATGCATTTCTTATTGATTCATGTGTGTTTTGTGAAGTAACCGTTGCACCTTGTTTTGACCATGTTTCTAATTGAGATTCAGGAATTCCCATAATCATCGCTTCCGCAATATATTCTTTGATTGTATTTGTGATAAAGAGTGATATCGCGTTGTGAAAGTGTTTTTTTGAAAAGAGCGCGCCGCTTCTCAAGCAACTTTTCAGAACAGTATGAGATTACTACAAGAGTTCAAAATTTACGAGATATCTATAACCCCAACCAACAATGCGGGTATGTAGATTCGAACCAATATCCCGTGGAATGGGCATTTAAAATTTTTGACAATATTGTGAAGTAAATTATCCCATAATTAAAACGCGCGAAATCAAAAAAAAAACGGTGTCCGCCCGTCGGCGGATCAGAATTAAAAAATTAATGAACTGAAGACTTCGCCGCGCTAAAATCGCCGCACCCCGATGATATCAGGTTCCGGTCTATCTCTTTTCGAGTTACAAGTTGAAGGACGTTCGGCGAGCCCAAACCCCGCACGCATTTGAGCACTTCGACCTTTTACGGTTGTATGCCGCATCGTGAAACCACCAGAGCTGTGAGGACCTTCCCGCGCCGCATACATCAGAGAGTAATGTAAGCCGAGCGGAGGACCTCACGCAAGGGGTTTCAGACGCGGCACGGGGATAGGAGCGTATCTTCGGGAAGATCTGCCCGCTCCAACCCGCCCTATTCATTCCCTGCGTCATGAAAGGACAGGGGGGCGCGGTCACTTCATCACACACCTGCACAGATTTTTCAGTCATCCCGATTAAACCCCAGCCCCGATGAACAGGGGATTAATGGGGATGCCTTCTTTTGGGGGTCCTCATGTCGTCAAAGGCATGTTTGGAAAACGTGGTCGATGTAAGAGGAACAACCAGGTATTCGGGAGCAAAGGAATACGCAATCTTTTGGGAACGGCTAGGAAATTCGGGTATTATTCTCCGTTGTGCAAATTCTGCCGAGGAAGCAGCTAAGGCATGTTGGTCTTTCGATTTTGTTCGGCATACCGTCGTTGAGATGAAAGGCGAAGCGGTCCAGTTCGGTAGGATGGGATGATCATGGCACAACTTTTTGATTGGGTCAAGCGGTTAGGCCAATGGCATCTCTGCGATTTGTCTGCAGATGATTCTTCAGATTGTCTCTGCGGTCAGATCTGCCTGGGCAACAATTACGCTCGTGTTATCCCGGAAGCCGAGCGGGAGAAATGCCAGGAGTGTTTCAGGATTGCTGGCGAACGGGGGTTACTCTGATGTCTTATTTTTTGATGGTCAGTGAGACAACTCCTGCAGGCAAATATTACCGTGTTCCCGTGAATGTCGGGGAAGGCAGAAAGATAGTTTCGCCTTATGATGTTGTCGGGATGTTAGCTCCTTTTTTGAAGAAAGAGATGCAGGAGCATTTTATCACGGTCTCGCTTAACGGGGCGGGTAATGTGCTGGCTGTGAGGGTCGTTACCGTCGGTCTGCTTAACCATTCGCTTGTTCATCCCCGCGAAGTGTTCAGGGATTTGATTCTGGATGCAGCCGCTTCTGTTATCCTGGTTCATAATCACCCTTCTGGGGGGTTGGAGCCGTCGCAGCAGGATCAATCTGTTACGAATCAGTTGAAAGAGGCGGGGGTGTTGATTGGGATCACCGTGTTGGATCATATCATCATCGCAGGTCAGCAGCACACGTCGATGAGGGAGAGGGGATTATGTTAATTTTTTTTAAAAGGGATTCTATTGTGTTGTCGAGGCTTTTCACAATTTCAATCTCATTGTTGCATAGCGTGACTTTTAGTGATGTAAGATTACATCTTTAATTGAAAAATCGAAGATATTGAAATTATGGATCAAATCTTTGTCTTCCAAAATATTCTAAACTTCCACCAGATACACCCTCTAACTCTTGATAGATATCTGTATAGGTCATTTTAATTCTTAGATTTTTAAGATTTCTTCGAATATGATCTCTCTGATCTATTTGATCTGGTTTGGTATGATCAAGTTTGAAATACAATAATTTTCTCGGTTCCAAACCATTGATGAGTGCAGTATTTTCTAAGTGATTACTAAACTCTACATTCTGTCTAACCTCTTTGTCTAACCATTCGATTGGGTAATTTTTGAAATCTCCTTGGGTATTTTTTTCTTTCTCACCACTCTCGTTAAACATTTCAAATGATTTTATCACCATTGGGCCAGTTCCTTGATTATGGAGAAATATTTTAATTTCATCATTAGCATCAAACAATTCAAAAATTCCAATCGGTTTAACAGACAATCGATCATGTTTTTGTTGTTGTTCAAGTGTTTTTTTAGTCAATCTAATGGAATAACAAGAAACAAAGAATGCAAAAATAGCAATAATTACTGTTCCCACTGCTATGATATTTTGGGGGTCTATCCAGTCGGTCGGAGGCATAATTTAAAATAAAGCGGGTTGTTAAAAAATTATTGCATTTGAAATTCTTATGCGTTCGCGATTGATCCACCGTATGGGTTCTATCCGTTAACGGGACTGGAAAAAAATTTAGATTTCAGAATTACAATTTCTTGGGTCTACCACGTTTACCTTTGATAGCGGATACAGGTTTTGTCTTTTCAGTTTTGATTTTGCGCGGTCTGCCTCTTTTTCGCCTCTCACCGTCGGGAGTAGGTTTTAATGTTTTTCCATCGGGAATTACTTTGATTTTACCATCGGAAACGAATTTTAACAAAACTTTTTCAATCTCGTTACTTATTTCACGATTTAATTTAGAAAAATCGCGTGGGGATATTTGATACATATTCTGAAAAAGGCTATCAAAATATAAATTATTTTGTTTTTTCTGCGTGGATGAGTCTGCCATTTCGTTTCTTAAAAATGTTTAATCACTTTGCCTTTACCGGAAAGATTGATGTTCGGGAAGAAGCAAGGTAACTCTGATGGCAAGACCCGGATTAGGCGTCGCTCGTTTCGGCATGGTAATAGCGAGCTTCTGGCCATTATTTCTTCTATGGATAATTCGTGGTTCTCCGTTAATTAAGGATTGGATTCTTCTCATCTGTTGCGGGATACTTATCATAATTCCAAATGCCCTTGTATTGACACGAATTTACTGTGCACGTAGTCAGAATGATACAAAAATGATCAGGGTCGAAAATGCCGAGGATCACCGGGATCATATTCTGATATATCTTATAGCAATCCTATTACCGGTTTATTCACTTCCATTAGACACATGGAGAAATATTGCAGCGCTCATTATCGCTTTAATCCTTGTAATAATCATCTTCTGGCTTCTAAATCTCCATTATATGAATCTATTTCTCACCATTTTCGGGTATAAAATATATACTATAAATCCTTTAAATCTCCCTGAACAAACAAACAGACGAGATAATTTTGTGATAATTACAAAAAAATCCTCATTAGTTGAAGGAGAACAAATCAAAATGTATCGGATTAGTGATACGATTTTTATCGATTTTTCCTAGGTGAAGGATATGTCGGAAAATGAGTTAAGAATTACGTCAGTAAATATTGAGTTTGGAATTTGTCTAAAGAATGGAATGGGTTATCAATATTATATTATCCCAACAGATGCCCAGTTTAAAAATTTACTTTATCATATGCTTATCAAAACATATGTAAATTGGAAGAATGCAGGAGAGAACCCCAATGTTTACAATCCCGCAGAAAAATATCCCAACGTTGGACGATTAACATACCCTATCAACGATGAGTTAGTGGGAAAAATTAAGGCTCTCTATACACTCCAAAATATCACTACAGATTCAACTCAGATTGAAAATACGGATAGATTATTTGCATACTTCTGTATCTATCAGACCGAGGACGGGAAAAAAATTGTCGGGGTGAGAAGAGCATACCAGTTCAAAGTTGCTTCACAGCAAAAATACTTGTCATGGATTGATGATACTCTGCATTATTACGATACAAAATTGTTCAAAATAGACAACGATTTCGATTTCATAATAACCGAGAATGAGATCCTCATTTTTAGAATTACCGGCTTTGAAAATTTTGCACAACTCGAAGAAGCCATTCTTGAAAAAGCACAGGAAAATACCGTTCGCCTCGGACTGAAATTACCGTTCCTGAATATTGATCGGCTTAAAAAATATACCTCGAAACATCCAAGAGCGGCCAGGCTTATTGCTTCTATTATCGCAAGGGATGATTTGGAGTTAACCG
>Ga0364922_10099_pt1 | contig 50006 bp, 44 predicted proteins | sample ExccelJu500001D4_2_FD_206955 | JGI IMG/M metagenome (GOLD analysis project Ga0364922, IMG submission 206955) | Enriched cells from Trout Bog Lake Hypolimnion, Wisconsin, USA - BchlTB.June20.5000.01.D4 | ecosystem: Environmental > Aquatic > Freshwater > Lake > Hypolimnion/Profundal zone | place...
TGCCGATTTTGGGCGAGCCGGGTAATTGCATTTGCATCGATTGCCCTGCGACCTGTACCCTGAATAATCCCGGACTCAGCTGCTCATGTACGGTTGCCTGTACCTGCTGGCCGACTTCGAATTTGTTGCTCTTTTCGGTTTGAGTGTCTGGTTTTGTGCTGGTGTTATCCGTCACGATCAGCGGCTTGACCGGTTTGGCCAGTGCTTGCAGATTGTTGGCTACGTTTGCGGGTAGCATGTGGTTTTAACCAAAATCATTAGCATCAGGATATCTATTTATTATATTGAGTTATTTATAGTATTTAGAGGGTGGTTGAACCTCAATCCTTGTTCCTTAATCCTGATTCATTTGGTTCCGTAATAGGCGCGATTCAATTTTTGTTCCTGAACATTGCTTTGCATGATGCCTTCGAGCTGAGCGATGCGGTTGTGCATTTGATGGCTTGTCGCAACATTGTTGGCGAGAATTTGCCGGATCAGTTCGATGCTGCATTGCCGCTCGATTTCATCAATTTGCTTGTCATACGGTTTGATGCGGGTTACACCGCTATTGAACTGTTGTTCAAGGCTAAGGAATTGATCCCAGTCGCCCCGCTCTGCCACCTGTCGCATTTGTGCTGACAAGCTGGCTAGCAATTCATATAAAGATGTGCCCATTTTGTTAGCCTTTGGCGTAAACCCGTTGTTCAGTTTGTGGTGTGTTAATGGTGGCGCTCAGACGTATGCTGTCCCAGGCGCTTTTCAGATCGGCGAGCAAACCGGATACTTCATCGAGAATTTCCAAATCGTTGTTCAGGTTGGCAACCACCAGACGATTGCTCATGTATTCATACAGCGCCGACAGATTGAGCGCCAGATCGCCGCCGACTTCCTTGTCCAGACTTAAATTCAGTCCGTTATTGATGATTTTAATGGCATGGGAAATCGATTTTCCCTTGGCTGCAGTATCGTTGCGCAAGATGCCGTTTTTTGCGTTGGCAATGGCAAGCAAGGCTCCTTGATATAACAGGGCAATCAGTTTGTGCGGGTCAGCTGATGTGACGCCGGAATCAATGCCAACGTTGGTGTATGCGCTGATGGCGGCTTTGTTATACATGGTGATCCTTGTATTATGACAGCGAAGTGAGTTGTTGCGTCAAAAAGGCGCTGGTACTGTTCATCTGTGTCATGATGTTATTTAGCGCGGTATATTGTGCGGTGTACAGCGCTTGCTTGGTGATCAGTCCCTGTTGTAATGCGGTGATTTGTTTCGCCACATTCGATATGTCAGTATTGAGCTCCGTGGTGCTCGAACTAATCGAACCACCAGTACCGAGCACTGAAGTGGCATAATTATTCAGCGTATAAGCATAGCCTTGCGAGAAGCCTATGGTGCCGCGCGCACCCAGTGTGCCGCCTGTGACCTGCATCGACAAGCCCTGCGCATTGCCACTGTTTGCAGTGAGCATTTGTCCGACCCCGGTCGCAGCGATGCCGCCTATTGTACCTGCGACATCCTGTCCGGTAGTTGAAAGCGCTGTGCCGAAAATCTGGCTAAGCCCGGTGCCGCCTGTCGCAACTACGCTGGAAGTTGAACCGAAACTGTTCGAGCTTAGGCTGATATAGCCGGCAGTGTTCACTGTAGCTGAAACACCTATGCCTTGCGATGACAAGGCGCTGGATGCTTTGAGCTGGGTTTGTATTGCGCTGGCCAGTTCCTGGGCGCTGCCGTAGATTTTGGGCGGCAGTGTGATGCTCGCATTCACCCCGTCGATATTCATGCTCAACGTATCATTAACCCCTGCCTGTATGGTTAGATTCGGTGCTACGTTGCCGGTTTCGTTGCCTTGCGTGGCCAGTTGCGTGATCGTGACCGGATAAGTGCCCGGCAGCGTTTTGCTGCTGTAGGAGCTATAGGTGATCATTGCGTCTGTCGCGCTGCCGGTGGTGGCAAACAGACCGGCTACGCTGGAAAAATTGTTTTTCAGGGCGGTGGAGAGCTGTGTGCCGTTGACAGCCAGTGTGCCGTCACTTTGAAAAGTAACGCCGATTTGTGACAGATTGTTTAATGAACCTGCACCCGCAGCTGGCGTGTTGAGCAGGCCGTTTAAATGGGATTGCAGATTCAGTATTGCGGCATTGCCCTGCAAAATGGCAGCGGTCTGGGTGGTTTTGTCATAGGAGGTCAGTGTGGTCAGCGTAGTTTTTAATGCGTTGTATGCCGTGACGAAGCTGTTCACGTTCTTTGTTACGGTAGCCGTATCCGGGGCTATCGTCAGTGTGACCGGCGAAGTGCTTGCCTTGGTGAGGTTGACCGTGACGCCGGGGATGATATCAGACACGGTATTGATAGGCTTGCTGACACTGATGCCGTTGACCGTGAGGTTGGCATTGAGCGCGGCAAGCGATTCAGTCATGTTTTGACCTGTCGTGCTGGTTGGATCATTGGTTAGCAAGGCGCTGACCGAGGCATCCCCTGTCGCTGAAATTTTCATGCTACCGGCCGCGCCCGTAGCCGTTGACGTGAGTACCAGACGGTAAGGGGTGCTGCTGCCGTCGTTGATGACACTGGCCGTCACACCGATTCCTGCGGCATTGATCGCATCACGCATACCCTGCAGGGTATTATTGCTGCTGTCTATGGTGACCGTTTTGATGCCGTTGCCGGCGGATGCAAAAGTTGTGCCACTGCCATACTTGCCAGCTGTGCCTGTGCCGTATGAGCCGCTAATCGTGCCGAAATCGAACGACAGGGTCGTTGACGCGCCTGTCCCTATTGATGAAGATAAACTTGTTTGTCCGGCTGCAACCAGCGTTTGCGCTTGTGCCAATTGACTGACCGACAGCGAATAGCTTCCTGCTACCGCACTGGTCAAGGCGGTAGCAGAGGCGACGGTCGGATCTGAAACAGTGGCATTCACCGCCTGGAAACTGCTAGAACTGGTCAGCGAAGATAGCGCAGTCTGAAAGGTGGAAATTGCGCTTGATACCTGTCCGAAAGCAGTCAGTGTGGCCTGATAGCCGGTCGTGACGGTTTGCAGCGCAGTGATCGGATACTGCTCGGTTGCCATCAACTGACTGACCAGTTGGGGTACGTTGAGGACGCTTGAGCCTATCGTTGTCGTGGTTGCGGTGGTAGACGTGGTTGACATGATATGTGCCCCTGATATGTTGCCGATTAAACCTTAATGCTAATAAAGTGTTTCCTGTTTCCTCAATCCTGAATTTACGCCTGCTGTTTGAGTAACATGCCCGGCATGCTTTGCGCCGTAGTGCTAGCCCCTGCAGCATGCTGCATTTGCTGCTGCATCAGTCCTATCGCCTGTGAAATATCGATCATCTGCTGGGACGGAAACTGACCGATGATGGTATTTGTTTTGGTGTCGATCAGTTTGACCACAGTTTGTTTGCTTGCTGTATCCACACTGAATTCCAGTCCTTTGCCGGCCATCGCCTGATTGGTACTGGTGATAGCGCTTTGTAACTGACTGGCCGAGGGTTGTGCAATCGCCGAAGCTGCTGTGGCCGAGGGTGCCGTAGTGGCCAAAGCGGTTGCAGAAGGCGCTTCGGTTTGTGGTGTTTGAGCAGCAGCACCCGCAGACATAAGTGCCGGTGTAACTGCCTGAGCGGTGGTATTTTGGATGAGCATTTTGCCTCTCCTTTCAGTTGGAAAATCCCGAGCGGTATTTTATCTAAATTCCGGTCGGGATAGTCAAGTTTTTAAGTTTAACGTAACAGCGTCATCACCTGGTTAGGCAACTGATTCGCCTGTGCCAGCATCGCGTTACCTGCTTGTTGCAAGATTTGCGTGCGGGACAGTTCGGCAGTGGTGGCAGCGTAGTCCGTGTCCTGTATCCGGCTTCTGGATGCAGTCAGATTGGTTGAAGTAGTTTGCAAACTGGTGACCGCTGAAGTGAAACGGTTTTGTACTGCACCCAGCGCTGCTTGCGATGAAGTAACCTGAGCGAGCGCACCGTCGATGGTTGCTATGGCGGAGATTGCACCTGCTTCCGTCGAGATGTTCACCATGGAGATGGTGGTCATGTTCGAAGTAGACGTTGTGGCCGAAGTCGTGGTTCGAGTTAAACCATCGTGACCGACCGTACCATTTGCGACATTACCGCTGATTACCAAGCCGTTGACGTTGCTGCTGGTCAGATTCACCGTGCCGTGCTGTGATGAATAAATGGCTGCAGCTTGTGTAAAACCAGTGGTAGCTGCTGCCGAATCGACCGATATGTTTGCTACCGAGCCGTTGGAGCTCAGTGTAATGATGCCGTTTGCATCGGTAGAGGCAGTGATGCCGGAAATCCCTTGGCCAAAGGTCGATGCAGCGGCTTTGGTATTGAAAGCGGCAACGTAATTTTGTGCCGAAGTCAGTATCGAAGTACCTGTGACGCCCGTTACAGTAACACCATTGACTGTCATTACTGGCGGCGTTGTTGCAGTGAACGTAGCGGCGGCTACCCCTGTTACTGTATCGCTCAGTGTCGAAGCAAAACCAGTTTGTGCAACCATATTAGCCGCTGTGTAACCCGTGACGACACCCTTCACAATCGATGTATTGGCCGTGACATTGATGTTGCGTCCGTCAGCGGCTGTCAGCGTGACCTTGCCGGTTGTGGCATCGGCGGTCGCTGTGACGCCGGATTGTGCTGATATCTGATTGATCGCGGCAGCAACGTTGGCACCTTGACCAACAATACCACCGCCGGCAGCGACTGCGCCGACGGAAATGCCGTTGACCGAGAATGAATTGGCGGCAATAGCAACAGACCCAGCTACCGTTGGCGCGATGCCAGTCGAAGTTGTTGCCAGGGCGATAGCGGTGACACCGGATGTTGACGTGGTGGCATTGATCGCGTTGGCCAAAGAAGACGCGCTGGCTGCGCTTTCGCCGGGGGCGACGCCAACTTGGGTTGCACCGACGGTAACGCCGTTTAGTGTCAGATCACCTGCTGCCAGTCCTTGTGTTGTAACTGCACCAGCAACGTTAGCATTGTAGTTTGCGCCGCCTGCAGCACCCATTTGCGAGATTCTGGCGCTGGCGATAGACGCGATTTGAATTTGGTTGGTTGAAGTGGCATTCGCGCCGACCTGGAAGGTCTGAGCGGTAAACGAGCCATCCAGCAGACTGACGCCGTTGAATGAGGAGTTTTGTGAAACACGGTCGATTTCTGAAGACAGTGCTTGCAACTGATTGTTCAGGGCTGCTCTGTCCGAGGCGCTGTTAGTGGCGTTCGATGCTTGCACGGCCAGGTTACGCATGGTTTGCAAGTTGTTGGCAATTTGTGTCAAATCGCCACCGGCGGTCTGAGTCAGCGAAATCGCGTCATTAGCGTTGCTGGCGGCTTGTGTGTCGCCAGCGATTTGCGAACTCATCCGTGTTGCAATCGCAAAACCTGCTGCATTGTCTGCCGCACTGTTGATTTTCAGGCCGGTTGATAAACGCTGCATTGCGGTTTGTTGAGCGGCTTGTGATGAATTCAGCGCCATTTGAACGTTCATCGAATTCAAATTGGTATTGATATATGAGGGCATTTTAATTCTCCTTGAGTAGTATCCGGTTGCGGCTAAATCGCCGTTTACTTTGGTTTTGCCTAAGCTGGCTTAATTAACCGCCGTTATTCCAGTTATCGGTGCGGGTCAAAAAAACTTTAGGATTATTTTATAATTCATGTCCCGACTACAATGGAGTGGCTTGAAGTGTAAGCGGGGAGCCTCGGCGTAAAGGCTGCATAATTCGAAGTGTCCCAAACGATGAGTCTGTCATCAAACTTGCGGAAGATTTAAGTCTTGCGAAAAATGGCAGGCATTGCGGTTAACTCTGGATGACAAACGGGGTCAGGCCGCAAGAGCGGAATTTTAGGCAGGCGTCCGTGCAATCCTGAATCCAGTATTATTTCGCTATCACCACGCGATTTTTGCCGGTATTTTTGGCCTGATACATCGCCTTGTCGGCGCGACCGATCACTTCCTCTTGTGGCTCTGCCTCGGCACGCTGCGCGACACCTGCGCTGAATGTCACCAGTACTTTGTCATTTTCATGCATGAAAAACTGACGTGTCAGTTCGCGTTGCAATCGTTCTATGGTGCTTGCGGCTTCGTCCAGTTGAATATCCGGTAAAATTAGTACAAACTCTTCGCCGCCGTAGCGCGCAACGGAATCCGTGGGGCGCAGCGCTTCTCGGATGACACTGCACAGATGGGTGAGCGCCTGGTCGCCTACCTGATGACCCATGGTATCGTTCAGGCGTTTGAAGTTGTCGATGTCGAGCAGGGCGACGCACAGCGGATCATGACTGCGATCGACACGGCGGCTTTCGCGGTCAAACGCTTCATCCAGACCTCGTCGGTTCAGCGCCCCGGTCAACTGATCATGGTGCACCAGTTCGCTAACATTGGATAACTCCTTTTCCAGTTGTGAGATCTTTGCCTCAGCGATACCAACCTGACGACGTGATTCGAGCAATTCTTCGTGCGAGCGCAAGGCGCTGGCTTGAATGACTCGGGTGTCCTGCATGATAGCTTCGAGCAGGTTGCCCAGTTCATTGAGGTTGTTTGACTGGGCGATTTTCTGACTGTAGCCCTCGATTTTATGATGATAATCACCGGTGCTGACGGTGATGACGCCCAGTCGATCAATAAAGGTGGTCATCAGACTCTTCAGGGTGGACTTGGCATCGGTGAGGTTCTTTTTGAGCAGACCCTGTTTGATGATCGCCTCGCGCAGGCTGCGTTCTGCATCGGCTATCGCGAGTTTGTCCAGTGGTTTGCTGATGATGTCGTGCAAAGTGTTGATTTGACCGTGCAACCAGTCTTCGTCTTCGACCATTTCACCAACGTTTTCAACCAGCAGACGCAGCAGGCGTACCAGGCCTTCCTGGACTTTAGTTTTGTCACCGCCGCGCAACTCGACCTTGAGCCAGAAGTGTCGCAGTTGTTTGGCAAGCTCGCTTACCTGCTCGTGTGATTTGATTTGACGTACCTGGATCGCGAGTTTTATTACTTCATTGCCTAATTCCGGTTGGGCACTTAAGGTGGATTCTAGTGTTTGCGCCAGCAATTCAGCTAGTTTGCCCAATATTTCGACGCTATTTTCAGTGATATTATTCTGTGCCTCAACCGTCTCGACGGCTGGCGCTACGCGAGGAGTGTCGACTGCGTCCTGATCGGCAATAGGGTCGACTAGTGTGTTAGTGTCTGAGGGGCCTGACCAAGAGCGCATCAAATTTGCCAGTTTTTCAAACAACACTTCGGGATTGGAGGAGAATCTTGCCAATACCGCTTCCAGACTTTCCTTTTTACGTGAAGTTGTCAGACCTTTGTGGGGCAGGTCGAGCTGACGCAACAGGTCTCGGATCAATACAGACCAGCTCTGTTCAGTGGTGGCTTTAGGCAGTACTTTTTCGATTTCAGCGAAGCAATTATCCCACTTCCCCTCGTTGAGCAGCTTTTTTAAAGTCAGTCCGGTAGCGCTGGTTTTGTCATTCTGAAGCAAATGCTCAACGAGATCACGTAACACTTTTTCTGCGCTATCAGGCTCTGCCTGAGTATTGCCGCTGATTTCGGAGAAAATTCTGCTGTAATTTTCTGGTGTCGGCAGCAGTTTGCGCTGTGCGAGCCTCTTTAATGTTTCACGCGCGACCTCTGATGGATTTTGTTTGTTCATGGTTCCGTTTTTCGGGGGGCAGACAGGTGTGAGCATGATAAACCAAAATTTATGATTGAATCATTCGTTGGATTCGACCAGATGATGTGTAAGGGCGTAATGCATCGCGGCTGCATTATTGGAAAAGCCCATTTTTATCAGCATTCGGCTGCGATAAACGCTGACTGTTTTTGCGCTGAGCGTCATGACTTGGGCAATGTCAACCAGCGATTTTCCTGAAGCCATCAGACATAAAGTCTGATATTCGCGATTGGATAGCTTCTGGTGCATCAATTCCTGTGATTCGCCGATCAGGTTGTTCAGCAGTTGCTCGGCCAGCGCTTCGCTGATATATTTTTTCCCGCTGATGACCTGGCGAATTGCTTTGATGAGGATTTCGGCTGCGCTTTGTTTATTGACATAAGCCATGGCACCGGCTTTGAGCGCACGTAAACCGTACTGCACTTCCGGATACATACTCAATACGATGACTTTGAGGTCGGGTTGTTCAGTCTTGAATTGTTTTAACAGTTCAAGACCGTGTTTGTCCGGCAGGTTGATGTCCAGTAAAATCAGATCATAAGATTGCGCGCGCAGCAGCGCGAGCGCCTCCGCTGCACTGGCAGCTTCACCGCTGATTTGCAGATCGGGATGATCTTCGAGTAATTGCTTCACGCCCTTACGGATCAGGGCGTGATCGTCTATAACCAGTATCCGTGTCATTGAGCGGGTGCTGACTGATGCACTGTATTCGGCATGGTCAATTCAGAATATATCAATATCGTTAGCTTACTATAAATCATGATGCAAGATTCAGGATTTACCTTGTACCTGACTTTATCCTCGCTCCTCAATCCTCTTTTCATTTAGCTGGCGATTGTGGGATAATTAAAAACTGCCCGTATCGGGATGCTCACAAGTTGAATGGAATAAAAATGCCTATTATTACTTTGCCGGATGGTTCACAGCGCAGTTTTGAGGTGCTTGTCACGGTAGCTGATGTGGCGGCAAGCATCGGTGCGGGTCTGGCACGCGCGACGCTTGCGGGTGTTGTGGACGGCAAGCTGGTTGATGCCTCGTACCTGATCAAGCAGGATGCGACGCTTGCTATCATTACCGACAAGGATGCTGAGGGCGTCGAAATCATCCGTCATTCCATGGCGCATCTGATGGCGCACGCGGTCAAGGAGTTGTTTCCCGAAGCGCAAGTGACCATCGGACCTGTAATTGAAAATGGTTTCTTTTACGATTTTTCCTATCAACGTCCGTTTACGCCTGAAGATTTGACCGCGATCGAAAAACGCATGGCGGAAATCGTTAAACGTGATTTGAAAATTGTGCGTAGCGTTGTGCCGCGCGATGAAGCGGTCACCTATTTCAACGGGATAGGCGAGAAATATAAGGCCGAGATTATTGAATCCATTCCGGCTGATCAGGACGTCTCACTTTACACCGAAGGAGAATTTACCGATTTGTGTCGCGGACCTCACGTGCCATCTACCGGAAAACTCAAAGTATTCAAGCTGATGAAGCTGGCTGGCGCCTACTGGCGCGGCGACTCCAAAAACGAAATGCTGCAGCGCATCTACGGCACGGCCTGGGCGAAGAAGGAAGAGCTGGAAGCCTATCTGCATCAGTTGGAGGAGGCTGAGAAGCGCGACCATCGCAAGTTAGGCAAGCAACTGGACTTGTTTCACATGCAGGATACTATGCCGGGGATGGTGTTCTGGCATCCCAAGGGTTGGACGTTGTGGCAGGAAGTCGAACAATATATGCGCGCAAAGTTTCGTGAGAATGATTACCAGGAAGTGCGTACACCGGCCATCATGGATAAGTCGCTCTGGGAAAAATCCGGGCATTGGGAAAACTATCGCGACAATATGTTCACTACGGCCTCGGAAAATCGCGATTATGCGGTAAAACCGATGAATTGCCCAGGGCATGTGCAAATTTATAATCACGGTTTGCACAGCTATCGGGATTTGCCGTTACGTCTGGCCGAATTTGGTTCCTGTCATCGCAACGAATCTTCGGGTTCATTGCACGGCTTGATGCGGGTGCGTGGCTTTACCCAGGATGACGCACATATTTTTTGCACTGAAGCGCAGGTTCAAGCTGAAGTGTCAAATTTCATCGTGATGCTCAATGGCGTATATCGAGATTTCGGTTTTAACGAAGTTATTGTTAAATTGTCTACCCGCCCGCTAAAGCGTGTAGGTTCTGACGAGAGTTGGGATAAAGCGGAAGCCGGACTTGCCGCCGCTTTGCAACAAAATCAGCTGGGTTATGAAATTCAGCCCGGTGAAGGCGCGTTTTATGGTCCGAAAGTTGAATTTACCCTCAAAGACAGCCTGGATCGCATGTGGCAGTGCGGCACGATACAGCTCGATTTTAATTTGCCGGTGCGCCTCGGTGCGGAATTCGTCGATGAAGATAATGCACGGAAACCCCCGGTGATGCTGCATCGCGCCATTCTGGGGTCCATGGAGCGTTTTATCGGTATTCTGATCGAACATCACGCCGGTGCCTTCCCGTTATGGCTCTCGCCGGTGCAATTAGTGGTGATGAATATCTCCCAGGCACAGGAGGAATATAGTCGCGAAGTCGGTCAATTGTTAGTCAAAGCAGGACTGCGTGTGCAATTGGATTTGCGCAATGAGAAGATTACCTATAAAATCCGCGAACATAGTCTACAGAAGTTACCTTATCAGCTGATTATCGGTGATAAGGAAGTAGCAGGAAGACTGATTGCCGTGCGTACCCGTAGTGGTGAAGATCTCGGGCAACTCCCGCTGGATAGTTTTATCGAGCGGTTAAAGTCGGAAATCAATTCGGGTAGCGCGGCTTAATTTTTATACGGAGACATTCCAATAGCACAGAATAAATTACAGCGCCTCAATGAAATGATTACCTCACCGCAGGTGAGACTCATTGGAGCAGATAAAGAACCTTTGGGGATCGTGTCCAGCACGGAAGCCTTGCGTCTGGCCGTTGAGGCCGAATTGGATCTGGTGGAGATTTCGCCGATGGCGGATCCGCCGGTGTGTCGCATCATGGATTTCGGCAAGTTTAAATATGCCGAAAGCAAGAAGCAACATGAAGCCAAGCTCAAGCAGAAGCAAGTTCAGGTCAAGGAAATCAAGTTTCGTCCGGGTACGGATGACGGCGATTACAACATCAAGTTGCGTAATTTGACCAAATTCCTGATGGAGGGTGACAAAACCAAGATCACCCTGCGTTTCCGCGGTCGTGAAATGGCTCACCAGGAAATCGGTATGCGTCTGATTCAGCGAGTCAGGGATGATTTGGAAGAATTCGCCGTCGTCGAACAGTTTCCGAAGATGGAAGGTCGCCAGATGGTGATGGTCTTGTCGCCTAAAGCAGCAAAGAAATAACGTAGGTCGGGTTTTAACCGGACAAACAGATTAATTCTTCTGATAGCAGGGGCTGATCAGGAAGATGTGGTTAATAGATCCCCGAAAAATAAGTGGTGTACGGGTTGACAAGTTTTTCCAGTCGGAAAACACCTCGCACCATAACTTAAGGAGTAGTTATGCCTAAGATGAAAACCAAAAGCGGAGCAAAAAAACGCTTCGTCATTCGTGCTGGTGGCAGTATCAAGCGCGCATGTGCGTTCAAACGCCACATTCTGACTTCGAAGACCACCAAGACTAAGCGTCAACTGCGTGGTACGACGGAAGTTCACTCAACCAATGCAGCAGCGGTACGCCGCATGCTGCCTTACGCGTAAGGAGTAGACTATGCCTAGAGTAAAACGTGGCGTCGTCGCCCGCGCAACCCATAAAAAACTGTTAGCCAAGGCTAAAGGTTATCGTGGTCGCCGCAAGAATGTATACCGTGTAGCCAAGCAAGCTGTGATGAAAGCAGGGCAATATGCCTACCGCGATCGTCGTCAGAAAAAACGTCAATTCCGCACTTTGTGGATTGCACGTATCAATGCAGCAGCGCGTGAATTCGGCATGCCTTACAGCGTATTTATGAATGGCCTGAAAAAAGCGGATATTCAGGTAGATCGTAAAGTTCTGTCAGACATCGCAATTTTTGACAAGCCTGCATTTGCTCATTTCGTTGAGCAGGCAAAAGCAAGTCTGGCTGTATAAGTATTGCCTCGCAGTTTAATCACTGCGTAATTGAAAAGGGGGGCGATTCGCTCCCTTTTTTGTTGTGAGTTTTATCCTATAAAAAGCATTTGTTCAGCAAATAAACAAACACGAACAAATTTGAACTCTTATAACGATTTAAGCTATAGCTTGATGGCTGGATCGCTGTTTTATATAACTTATTAGTTTATTTGTGAGCAGCCGGTGTACGGCTTGCCTGCTTAACCCAATTTGTGATTTTGCGAGTTATTGCCAAATGGCAATAGCCCTGCGAAAATCAATTCGTGGATAAAAAAAGGTTTTCAGGTTTATGGAGCAACTACAAAAAATTCAGGAACAGGCTTTAGCTCAGTTCGCGCTGATTAGCGATGAGACTGAACTAGAGCAGGTCAAAGCAAAATATCTGGGCCGTGAAGGTAGTTTGACAGCTTTGCTCAAAGGCTTGGGCAAATTGTCCAGTGAGGAACGTCCTCAAGCCGGTGCGCGCATCAATTTGGTCAAGCAGGCTATTGAAGTTGCGTTACAACAGCGCCGCGAAGTGCTAGCTCAGCTAAAACTAGCAGCAAGGCTAGCAGCAGAATCGCTGGATGTGACTTTGCCCGGGCGCGGTAATGGCAGCGGCGGATTGCATCCGGTTACGCGCACTCTGGTACGCATCGAGCAACTGTTTCATAGTTTGGGTTTTGCGGTGTCAGCAGGTCCTGAAATCGAACATGATTTTTATAATTTTACCGCGTTGAATATCCCGGAAAATCATCCGGCCCGTGCGATGCACGACACTTTTTATATCGATCCCGAACATGTGTTACGCACCCATACTTCCCCAGTACAGGTACGTTACATGGAAAACAACCAGCCGCCTTTGAAAATTATTTCGCCGGGTCGGGTTTATCGCGTTGATTCCGATGCAACGCATTCACCGATGTTTCATCAGGTCGAAGGTTTGTGGGTTGATGAGACGGTGAGTTTTGCCAATCTCAAGGGTGTAGTGCAGGACTTTCTACAGCGGTTTTTTGAACAGGATGATTTGCAAGTGCGTTTCAGACCTTCCTTTTTCCCCTTTACCGAACCCTCGGCTGAAATGGACATGAGCTGGCGCGGCGGCTGGCTGGAGATAGGCGGTTGCGGTATGGTGCATCCGAATGTGCTGAAGCATGTGAATATTGACAGTGAAAAGTATCTAGGCTTCGCTTTCGGTTTGGGCGTAGAGCGATTGGCGATGCTGCGCTACGGCGTAAACGATTTGCGTCAGTTCTATGAAAGCGATTTGCGCTTTTTGAAACAATTTAATTAAAAATCATGAAATTTTCTGAAAATTGGTTAAGAAGCTGGGTGAACCCTGATCTGTCGAGCGAAGAGTTGGCTCACTTGTTGACAATGGCGGGTCTTGAGGTTGAGGACCTGGCACCGGTCGCCCCCGCGTTTAATAATGTGGTGGTAGCTCAAGTGCTGTCAGTTGAGAAACATCCCGATGCGGATCGCCTGAATGTATGTCAGGTGAACGTGGGGGAAGCCGAGCCGCTAACTATCGTGTGTGGCGCGACTAACGTAGCGGCAGGCATTAAAGTGCCTTGTGCGCGTATCGGCGCGGTATTGCCTGGTGATTTCAAAATCAAGCAGGCCAAGGTACGCGGTATCGCTTCTTTCGGTATGCTGTGTTCGGCTGTCGAGTTGGGCCTGGCAACCGAGAGTGACGGCTTGTGGCTTTTGCCTGAGGGCGCGCCGGCAGGTTTGCCGCTGCGCCAATATCTGGAGCTGGATGATAAGTTGTTTACCTTGAAACTTACGCCTAATCGTAGCGATTGTTCAAGTATCAAGGGCATCGCTCGCGAAGTCGCTGCCTTGACCGGTAGTCATTATGAACTGATCAAAATCGTTGAACAGCCAGCTGATTTATCCGCTCAGTTGTCTTTGGTGGTGGAAGATAAAATCGCCTGCCCGTTATATTGCGGCCGGCAGGTTTTTGGCGTGAATGCGGCTGTTGCTACGCCGGTCTGGATGCAGCGTCGTCTGGAACGCAGCGGGCAGCGCCCGATTAATGTGGTCGTTGACATCACCAATTACGTGATGATGGAACTGGGGCAACCCCTGCACGCTTTTGATGTGGCAAGCTTGTCAGGAAAAATTACCGTGCGCCGCGCAAAAAAGGATGAAGCATTGTCCTTGCTAGGCGGGCAGATGGTGGCGCTGGATGAAGAAGTGCTGGTGATCGCGGATGATGATAAGGCGCTGGCACTGGCAGGTATTATGGGTGGCTCAGATAGCGGCGTTGAAACTACGACCAGGGACGTGTTTCTGGAAGCTGCCTTTTTTCACCCTGATGCGATAGCCGGTCGTGCACGTCGTTTCGGTCTGGCAACCGATGCCTCCTTCCGTTTTGAACGCGGGGTTGATTTTTCAGCTACTCGCGCGGCGCTGGAGCGTGCCACGCAATTGCTGCTGGCTATCTGCGGTGGGAAAGCCGGAGAAATAACGCAAGTTTCAGCTACCGTGCCTACACGCACAGCAATCAATTTACGCGTTTCGCGCGTGGCCCGGGTGCTGGGCATTGCGCTGGAATGCAGCCAGATTGCTAGGCTTTTTAAGCGTTTACAGTTTGAATTTGTCATGAACGGCGATATTTTTAGTGTGACGCCGCCTAGTTTTCGTTTTGATCTGTCCATAGAGTCGGATCTGATCGAAGAAATCGCTCGGCTCTACGGTTATGACAATATCCCGGCACAATCACCACGTGCTGCGCTGACGATGCTGCCTGACAGTGAGTTGCAGCGCCCTCTAGCGCGTGTGCAACAGCTCATGGTGGCCCGGGATTATCAGGAAATCGTCAGTTATGCCTTTGTCGAGGAACAGTTGGAGCGTGAATTATGCGCCAATCAAAATCCTGTGATTTTGCAAAATCCGATCGCTAGCAATATGGCAGTGATGCGCAGCAGTTTGCTAGTCGGTCTGGTCAGTGCCCTGCGCTTCAACTTGAATCGTAAACAGCTGCGTGTGCGTCTGTTTGAAACCGGTGCGTGTTTCTCAAGACATGCTGATAAATACCTGCAAACTCAGTGCTTTTCCGGGATTGCTTATGGTAGTATCAGCCCGGAACAATGGGGAATCGTGGCCAAACCAGTTGATTTCTATGATGTAAAAGCGGATCTGCAAGCCTTGTTCGAGCCGCAGCTATTGCGTTTCGTTGCGGCTGTTCATCCGGCATTGCATCCGGGGCGCTCGGCTCAGGTGCTGCTTGCAGATAAAATCATAGGCTGGTTAGGCGAATTGCATCCGCAGTGGCAGCAGCAATATAATATGGCGCAATCGGCCGTCTGGTTTGAGGTCGAGGTTGATGCGCTAATTGAGACGGCTATTCCACATTTGCGAGGAATCGCCAGGTTTTTGCCGGTGCGTCGTGATCTGGCTGTGCTGGTGGACGAGTCTGTCAATGCACAAACTTTGATAGATGCCATGCTGCAAACAAAGGTTGTGCAAGAAGTTGTTTTATTTGATGTATATCGTGGAGCGGGTGTGGTTCAGGGCAAAAAAAGTCTTGCATTTCGCATATCATTACAAGATACTGAAAAAACACTCACCGATGCAGAAATTGAGCCGGGTATGGCGCTGTTGATTGAAGTATTAAACAAGCTGGGCGCGCAATTGCGCATGTAAGGGAGAATGATGATAACAACAACATTAACAAAAGCTGAGCTGGCGGAATTGCTGTTTGCCAGGGTAGGCTTAAATAAACGCGAAGCCAAAGATATGGTAGAAACCTTCTTCGAGGAAATTCGCGTACAACTTGAACAAGGTGAGAGCGTAAAGTTATCCGGTTTCGGCAACTTTCAATTGCGTGATAAGCCACAGCGTCCCGGGCGTAATCCCAAAACTGGCATTGAAATTCCCATTTCAGCGCGCCGCGTAGTTACCTTTCACCCCAGTCAAAAGCTGAAAACACTGGTAGAAAAATCTTATCATGGAACACCACACACCTAATTCAGAACTGCCCCTGATTCCTGCCAAACGTTACTTTACCATCGGTGAGGTCAGCGAATTGTGCGGGGTAAAAGCACATGTGCTGCGTTACTGGGAGCAGGAATTTACCCAGCTCAATCCGGTCAAGCGCAGCGGTAACAGGCGCTATTATCAGCATCATGAGGTGGTGTTGATCAGGCGCATTCGTGAGTTGCTGTATGAACAGGGTTTTACCATTAGTGGTGCGCGTAACCGGCTCGACGGTGCACGCACCAATCAGGTAGAAGTGGTGGACGTCCCCGAAAAGGTGGCAACAGGATCGGACATGGCTTTCCTGAAGCGAGAAATTCGCGCAATCCTTGCACTTCTGGCGTGAAAGTAAAAATCCTCCGCTTTACAATACGCTCTGTTATAATAGCCAGCTTCAGCGTGTAGCGCAGCCTGGTAGCGCACTACCTTGGGGTGGTAGGGGTCGGAAGTTCGAATCTTCTCACGCTGACCAAATTAATCCCGTTAATTCAATGAATTAACGGGATATTCGGCTATAGGTGAGGTGTCCTTGAGTATAAGTCGTAAAAAATGGCTGTCGCTGTTCTGTTAAAAGTCACCTTTAAAAGCTATTCACGCCAGAATTATCGCTTTACTATAAATCACCTTGTGCCGTTATGCGGGTACATCATTCAACAAATGCGCGGCAGTTGTTCACCCGCTAGCCAATCTACCATACGTTGACCGCCAAATTTTGTTTTCATTTGCACAAAGCAGTTGGTATCTTCAACGGCTACGCCGATAATTGCTGCATCCAAGCCTAGCGGATGATTGCGCATTGTTGCAAGCAGTTGATCGGCATGTTCTGCGGCGCAAATGACAATAAGTTTGCCCTCATTGGCGATGTTGATTGCATCCAGACCTAATAATTCACAGACAGCTTGTACTTCCGGTTTCACCGGGATAGCTGATTCATGCAAATGTATGCCAAGGCCGGACTGATGGGCAATTTCATTGAGTGTGGCTGCGAGGCCGCCCCGGGTCGGATCTCGCATCACTTTAATCATGGCACCAGAGGACAGCATGGCCGCAATCAATCCATTGAGCGCTGCTGTATCCGATTTGAGCGGCGTATCGAAAGCCAGATGCTCGCGTTGACTCATGATAGCGATACCATGATCCCCTAGCGAGCCTGAGACTAAAACGACATCGCCCTGGCTAACGTCAGAACCGGAGAGCGTTAAGCCCGCAGGTAAAAAACCAATACCTGTGGTAGTGATAAAGATACCATCTCCCTTGCCTTTCTCAACGACTTTTGTGTCGCCCGCCACGATCTGCACATTTGCATCTTTAGCCGCACAAGCCATGGAAATCACAATGCGTTCCAGATCGATCAGTGGAAATCCTTCTTCGATAATAAATCCTGCCGTAAGATAAAGCGGCGTTGCGCCCATCACGGCAATATCGTTTACCGTGCCATGGATCGACAAGCTGCCAATATCCCCGCCTGGAAAAAATAGCGGGGAGACGACATGACTGTCTGTCGAAACGATTAGACGTCCGTTCAGCGCCGGTAAACAGGCACCATCGTTGCCTTGGGAGAGGTATTCATTAGCGAGATGTCTGGCAAAGAGCTCGCTAATGAGTTGCACCATCGCTCGTCCGCCGCCGCCATGACTCATGTCAATTTGACCATTTTTGATGTCTAAATGGCGTAGATAGCCGGCTTTACTGTTCATGTCTGCACCTTGTCTTTATGTCGTCCATAACTATAATGCGCGGCACAGGCTCCTTCACTCGATACCATGCAACTGCCCATGGGGTTTTCCGGAGTACAAACAGAGCCAAAAATCTTGCATTCAGTTGGTTTTTTTATACCTCGTAAAATTGCACCGCACTCACAAGCTTTATTGTCCTGTACGGGTTTGTATTCCAGTTCATAGCGCTGTTCGGCATCAAACCGGGCATAGCACTGACGTATCTTTAATGCGGAAAAGGGCACTACGCCCAACCCCCGCCATTCAAAGTTGGCGCGCAGCTCGAATACCTCAGCGACTAATTTTTGTGCTTTGCTATTTCCACTTGCGGTAACCGCACGGGTAAATTCATTTTCAACCTCAGCGCGCCCTTCATTTACTTGACGTACCAGCATCAGGATCGCCTGCATGACATCCAGCGGCTCAAAACCGGCAATCACTACCGGCTTGCGATATTTTCCGGCAAAAAACTCATAAGGCGCGCTACCGATTACAATGGATACATGCGCAGGTCCAACAAAGCCATCAAGCGGCACGCTACCGGGCTCTACTATTTCGGGAGATTCAAGAATGTTGATAATTGCCGGGGGCGTTAGTACATGGCAACACAATACGCTGAAGTTAGTCAGGTTTTCATGATGAGCTTGTTTGATGGCTACCGCAGTCGGGGGGGTTGTTGTCTCAAAACCGATAGCAAAAAAAACCACCTCCGAAGCCGGGTTATCACGAGCTATTTTTAACGCATCCGCCACTGAATAAACCATGCGGACATCGCCTCCGGCAGCTTTAGCCTTCAACAGGGATAAATTATTTGAAGCAGGGACACGTACGGTATCAGCGTAGCTGCAAAGAATAACCCGTTTGACCAGTGCCAGATAAATGGCAAGGTCAATACGCCCTATCGGCAGCACGCATACCGGACAACCCGGACCGTGTATCATGCGGATAGTAGCAGGCAATAAATCAGTGATACCGTAGCGGGAAATAGCATGGGTATGCCCACCGCAAAATTCCATAAAGTGATAACGGCGCTCATCACGCACCGCTTGTGCAATGGCCTTAGCCAGAATTTTAGCCAGCTGACCATCACGAAATTCGTCTATGTATCTCATGGATTCAGCTTTTGTTCAGCTAACTTAAACTCAGCCATTAGTGCGAGCGTTTTTTCGGCTTCCTCCCGGTCAAGACGAGTCAAAGCGTAACCGACATGAACAATGACGTAATCGCCTACTTCCGCCTCATCCAGTAAGGCGAGTGAAATTTCCTTGCGTACGCCGGCCAAATCAATAATAGCTTGATCGTCATGAAGTATTTCAACAATACATGCTGGAATGGCTAAACACATCTCTAAACCTCACAAGTTAATTTATGCATAGCAATCCATGCCTGACCTAAACTCAGTCCGCCGTCATTGGGCGGAACCTGACAAGCTGTCAGTACCCGGATATTGCTTTTTTCAAGCAGCTGCGTTAGTTGACGCGTTAAAACATGATTCAAAAAGCAACCGCCGGTTAAAGCGACCTGATAAATATTTTCAATTTCCGCCGCTCGTCTCAGCCAGTGTGCAAGTGCATCAGAGAGTGTGGCATGGAACAATGCCGCACCAAAATATATATTCTTTTCATCCGCCAGTCGTGCCAGTAAGGGGAATAAATCGAGTCGGCCATCCTCATGTAAAACATAACCGTCAACCAGTGCTGCGACATCACCTGTTTGTTCAGCTAAACTTTCCAGTTGCATTGCGGCTTGTCCTTCATGAGACATGACTTCACAGATACCTAACAAAGCGGCGGCAGCATCAATCCAGCGCCCCATGCTGCTAGTCATCGGGCAATGCGTGCCACGCTTGAGCAGCAGGTGTAGCTGTTTGGCTGCAGTTTGCTTTGTAAAGCGCGTAGCGATTTCCTCCGAACGGCCCATTTGAAATAATACGGCCGCTGCCATACGCCATGGTTCAGTAGCGGCCTTGTCAGCTCCTGGTAGCGGCAACGGCATTAAACTGCCAAGACGGCTAAATTGGCCGTTAGCCAGGCGCAGCAGTTCGCCACCCCAGGCCGTGCCGTCGCAACCCATTCCCATGCCATCCAGTGCCAGGCCCAGCATGGGAGTGATTATATGATGTTCGGCTACAACCGCTGCAAAATGTGCATGGTGATGCTGAACGCCGATGAGGGGAACGCCCCATTCGTCTGACAGCTGTTGTGCATAGCGGGTGCTAAAATAATCCGGGTGCAAGTCATGGGCTATGATTTCGGGGGAAACTTGCAGGATATCGAGCAGGTGCGCTGTCACGTCGATGAGCATGTTGCAGCTGGCAGGATTATTCAGACTGCCGATATGCTGGGAAACATAGGCCTCGTTGCCGCGCGTGACGCAAATTGTATTTTTTAAATACCCCCCTAAGGCCAGCACGGCAGGGGTGGTACGAGCAAGTCGAATGCATAGTGGGGTATAACCCCGTGCTCGCCGGATGAATTGGGGTATCTTCGCCACCCCCATACGCATAATACTATCATCACAGGGTACAACAATGTCACGATTGTGCAGTAAAAAGGCATCTGCAATACCTGATAATCGCTGTATAGCCTCAACGTTGTGGAAGACAAGCGGCTCATCACAGGGATTTGCGCTGGTCATAACCAGCATTAACGATTGTTTTTCATCTATCCAGGCAATATCAGTCGGCAGGCCTGCAGCCTGATGAAATAACAGCCAGTGTATTGGCGTATAAGGCAACAGCACGCCCAGCCAAGCTAACTCAGGGGCTAACGCTGAAAAAAAGCCGGAGGAATCCGCTTTTTTGCGCAACAGCACAACAGGGCGTTCACTTGACTGCAAAAGAGCTTTTTCGGCTTCACTTATTTCAACATATTCAGCAATAGACAGCGTATTTGCCACCATTATGGCGAAGGGTTTTTCATCGCGCAGCTTGCGCGCGCGCAGCCGTTCTACCGCATCTTGATTCAGGGCATCGCAGGCAAGGTGGAAGCCACCCAGTCCCTTTATGGCAATAATTTGCCCGGCTTTGAGGCGCTGCAAAGTTTGCGCGATAGGGTCGGTACAGCCAATCAAAAATCCATTTTGATCCAGCAATTGCATTTGCGGCCCGCAATCCGGACAGGCTGTCGCCTCTGCATGAAAACGTCTGTTGCCGGGGTTACGGTATTCCTCCTCACAAGCCGGGCATAACGGGAATGACGCCATGCTGGTATTAATTCTGTCATAGGGTAGTTTGTGCGTCAAAGTGTAACGCGGCCCGCAGTGGGTGCAATTGATGAACGCATAATGATAGCGACGCGCTGAAGGATTAAACAATTCAGTAAGACAGGCTGTGCAAACCGAGGCGTCCTGACCTATCATCGTTGTTAATTCACCCCCGCCATTTTCTGCAATAACAAAATCAATATGCGTATGCTCAGGCACGGCATCTATCCAGCTAATATTTTGCACGCGCGCTAAAACTGGAATTTCAACAGGCAGTCTGCGGGTAAATCGATCGATATTATCCCTTGAACCTTCAACCAGAATGGCAACGCCGGCAGCATCATTGCATACCAAGCCGTTGAGCTGCATTTCACAAGCCAGGCGCCAGACATAAGGGCGAAAGCCCACGCCCTGCACGATGCCTGTGACACGAAATTTGCGCTGTAAAGTCAAAGGTTACTTTCAAAAGCGACAATAGGGCCGGCTCGGGTGTTCATAAGCAGCACTATACTTGACTTGCTAATTGCGCCTCTAATTCCGCTATACGATTTTGCAGTAGTTTGATATTTTGCCAGCGCAAATGCCGGGCGTTATCCGTGCTGGTTATCAGCCAATCCAGCCACTCGTTCATCCCTTGCCCGCTGGTTGCCGATAGCTGTAAAACTTTTAATTTCGGGTTGATGCGCAGTGCAAAGGCATTACACTGTTTTATGTTGAAGTTCAGATGAGGGAGTAAATCAATTTTATTGATAATCATCAAATCGGAAGCATGGAACATGTCCGGATATTTCAAGGGTTTATCTTCACCTTCAGTTACAGACAGGATAACGACCTTGTGGGCTTCGCCCAGGTCGAAGGCGGCAGGGCAAACCAGATTGCCGACATTCTCAATCATCAACAGTGCACCGTCTTCGGGGCTTAGACGTTCTATCGCACGGCCCACCATCTGTGCATCCAGATGACAACCCTTACCGGTATTGATTTGTATCGCTGCAATTCCTGTCGCCCGAATGCGCTCAGCATCGTTGCTGGTTTGCTGGTCACCTTCAATCACGTAGATAGCAAGCTTATCCTTGAGCATTTCTATGGTCTTGACCAGCAAAGTGGTTTTGCCGGAACCGGGGCTGGATACCATGTTTACAGCAAAGATGCCATGCTCAGCCAGGTATTTGCGGTTGTTTTGCGCATAGCCATTATTTTTCCCGAGTATATCCTGCTCTATCCTGACCATGCGAGCCTGGCTTTGGCCTGGCGCATTCGCATGCGCTAAACCTGAACCGTAGTCTAAATCACCGTTTTTCATTTGAATATCATGATGATGATCCGCATCGATCAATTTGGCATCAGCATGACTGTGTGTATGCGGATGCTCGTGAGTATGATCATGATCATGAGTATGACCGTGTTGTTCAATCTTTGCTTCCCCTTCGCCGCATCCGCAAACAGTACACATATACGCTCACCTGTATTTTCAGAAGACCAGGTCGTGCCGCGACCTGGCAATGACATTATCGAATATAGTTGGCTAACTTCAGTCAACGATGCTCGCATTGTAAGCGATCCGCCAGAAGCAGTCTGTGCGGCTTAGCATTTCGATGATTAAATCCGCTGTTAACACACTCAATGAAAAAGTGATCGGCAACCAACGGTTGTGCAAACCGGCAATCTGTCGGGCATGCTTTTTCGCTGCCTGCCAGTCGAATAGTGCGATTTTGAAGGTATAATAAACGAGTGAACAGTAAGGTTTATGGTGTCGGCTTGATTTTTGCAAACCCAGCGAGCGTGTCGTGTTCGGATGAAAATCTTTTTTTCCCGTTGCGCCATCAGCGGGCAAAAGCAAGCAGGCTATAGTGCTCAGTGTTTAATCGCACTAACCCACTCGCTAAAGTTAGCGAGTGATTAATTTTTAATACTTGAAAAACAGGTGCCGTTATCATGAAATTACAAGTTTATCCCGCAAAGATACTGTTTGCTGCTGCAATTTCTTTACTTGCGGCTAATGCGAATGCCGTACCGAGTTTTGCCCGCCAAACGGGACATGCCTGTTCTTATTGTCATACCATCTTCCCTGAACTGACTTCCGCCGGACGTCAGTTCAAGCTGGAAGCTTACACGGAGACCCGTGAAGACAAGGCTCAGCCAGCTATCCCTGTTTCCGCCATGGCAATGATGTCGGTGACGCATACCGCGAATACGAATGGAACGGGTCTACCTCGCTCGCAGGCGTTTCCGCGTGACGACGGGTTAGTGGTGCAACAGCTCAGTCTGTTTTATGCGGGTAAAATCACCGATAAATCCGGTGCCTTTGTGCAGTGGACCAATGCGGCTGTTGTGCCCTACCTGGATGGGGTCGGCAATTCAGTTAATAACCAGCGTCATGGCAATATTGACCTGACAGACATCCGCTATGCGGACAAGGTAAAGTTCAATAGTCACGATTTGCTGTACGGCTTCACGCTTAATAACACCCCGGCTCTGGAAGATATCTACAACAGCACGCCGGTATTTGGTTTTCCCAGTTCAGTGTCCTTTGGCACAAGTGGAGTAAATGGCTTGATTGCTCCTGTTGCTCAGTCAGGTGGATTGACGCTAGGCGGAACCGTGGCGGGCGCAGGGGGGTACATGCTGTGGGATGATCTGGTTTACGGTGCCGTATCAATGTACCAGAAAGCCGAAAAAGGCCCTTTGGGGTTGATGACCGTCTCAGATCTTTCTTCATTAAAGGGAAGCGCACCTTACTGGCGTCTGGCTTTGCAACATGAAGTCGATGAGCAATCGTTCATGATAGGCGCATTCGGCATGAATGCTGAGCTTTATTCGGATCCTGCTGATCGCACTGCGCCTACTAACAAGTTCCGTGATCTGGGTTTTGATGCGCAGTATCAATATCAGACCCGGGAACATACCTTTACTGCTCAGGTCAGTCGTATCAATGAAAAGCAGACCTATGATGGGTCTTTTGTCGGCGTTTCTGTTGACAATCAAAACCTGGCGCTCAGTACCACCCGCATTAAAGGCACTTATCTTTATCAACAAAAATATGGCGCGACCCTGGCCTATTTTTCAACCACAGGAGATGCAGATGCAACCTTATACGGGAGTGCTAACAAGCCGGATACCCGTGGCTATATTGCTGAGTTGAATTATCTGCCTGTGCAGAATATCAAGCTATCCCTGCAATACACCGGCTATCAGAAATTCAATGGTGCCGCTTCAAATTATGATGGCTCAGGGAGAAATGCCAGCGATAATAATACGTTGTATTTGCTGGGCTGGTTCATGTTTTAGATCTACCCGTAGTCTCACTCCCCGTTTATGCGATGACGGGTGCGCAGCTAAAAATAATCCGGCTGGCGCAGGCTGCGGCAAATAAGTCCTTTGCCCGGTATGTTTGCATGATCCAGTCGGTAAGCTGGCCGAAATTTTTGCCGTGAAGATGATCGCGGACGCGGGTAGTTCAGATATTGGTCAGTGTATTTGCGTACGAACGGGTATTGGTAAAGCAGCGGGTACTTTATGCTGCAAATACGATTTACAGTGACGTGTTTTGAGATACAATGCGCACTTGCCGCAAAAAAGCTGCGTATAAAGTACGATTAAGTAATTATTGGAGCTTACAGCAGGTGAGTTGCTTACCGTGGTTACAAATGTAAATGCAGCAGGCAAAGAAATTAATGTCAGGTTAAATTGATGTATGAATTCAATTTTATTTGAGTTTTATGGCTTAGTAATAAATCGTGTGTTGAAGGGGGCTTTCAATGTTGGAAAATTATTTTCCGGTGCTGCTGTTTATATGTGTCGGATTGGCAATCGGTGTTGTTCCGATGCTGCTGGGCAGATTAGCCGCGCCGCATCGTCCTAATGCTAAGAAGCTCTCTCCTTACGAATGCGGCTTCGAGGCGTTTGAAGATGCCCGTATGAAGTTTGACGTGCGTTACTACCTGGTTGCGATTCTATTTATTCTGTTTGACCTTGAAATCGCTTTTCTTTTTCCCTGGGCAATTGTACTCAAGGAAATTGGTATGTTCGGCTATGTTTCGATGATGATCTTTCTGACTATTCTAGTGGTCGGCTTTGTCTATGAGTGGATGAAAGGAGCCTTGGAATGGGAATAGAAGGTCTGCTTGAAAAGGGTGTTGTTACGACGACACTCGATACAATTATTAATTACACGCGTACAGGTTCGCTCTGGCCGATGACTTTCGGGCTGGCATGCTGTGCGGTTGAAATGATGCAGGCGGGTGCTTCCCGTTATGATCTGGATCGCTTCGGGATTGTGTTTCGACCAAGTCCCAGGCAGTCGGATGTGATGATCGTGGCAGGTACGCTATGCAATAAAATGGCACCGGCATTGCGAAAGGTATATGACCAGATGTCAGAGCCGCGCTGGGTAATTTCGATGGGTTCCTGTGCCAATGGCGGCGGGTATTATCATTACTCCTATTCGGTAGTGCGCGGTTGCGACCGCATCGTTCCTGTTGATATTTACGTGCCGGGTTGTCCGCCGACTGCTGAAGCCTTGCTTTTTGGACTGATTCAATTGCAGAACAAAATCAAGCGCACCAATACGATTGCACGCCAGGTATAATTTTATGATGATCGAAAATAAAACCCTGCTCGATGAATTAACTCAACAATTTGCTGAACGACTGGTAAGTGTGCAGCAGGCGCTGGGTGAAATAACCGTAGTCATCAAGGCCGCTGAGATGATTCCGGTGATGACACAACTCAGGGACGCAGAAGATCTGCTTTTTTCACAAATGAGTGACCTGTGCGGGATGGATTATTCCGAATATGGTGACGGTGAATGGCAGGGCAAGCGTTTTGCTGTGGTTTATCATTTGCTGTCTATGAAACACAATCAGCGTTTGCGCGTGCGTGTGTTTGCAGAAGATGATGATTTTCCGGTTATAGCGTCTGTTGCACCGCTATGGCCATCGGCCAATTGGTATGAGCGTGAAGCTTTCGATTTGTTTGGACTTATCTTTACTGGTCATCCTGATTTACGTCGTATCTTGACTGATTACGGTTTTGTCGGTAATCCCTTCCGCAAAGATTTTCCGCTCTCCGGTCACGTAGAAATGCGTTATGACCCGGAACAACAGCGTGTGGTGTATCAACCTGTGACGGTTGAGCCAAGAGAAGTGACTCCGCGTATCATTCGCGAAGCCAACTACGCCAGCAAATAAGGATACGCTCATGCCTGAAATTAAGAATTACACAATGAATTTTGGCCCGCAGCATCCGGCTGCGCATGGCGTTTTGCGTCTGGTGCTGGAGCTCGATGGTGAGGTGATACAGCGTGCTGATCCGCACATCGGCTTATTGCATCGTGCGACTGAGAAGCTGGCTGAACACAAGACGTTCTTGCAGTCAGTACCGTATATGGACCGGCTCGATTATGTGTCGATGTTGTGCAATGAACACGCCTATGTTCAGGCTATAGAAAAGCTCACTGGGATTGAGGTGCCAATACGTGCACAGTATATCCGCGTGATGTTTGACGAAATTACCCGAATCCTGAACCATCTGATGTGGTTAGGTGCGCACGGTCTGGATATCGGCGCGATGACGGTATTTCTATATTGTTTCCGCGAGCGCGAAGATCTGATGGATGCCTACGAGGCTGTCTCTGGGGCGCGTATGCATGCTGCTTATTATCGTCCGGGTGGTGTGTATCGTGATCTGCCGGAAACGATGCCGCAATATGAAGCATCAAAGATACATAATGCGGCCGCAGTGAAGAAAATGAACGAAAATCGCCAGGGTTCTCTGCTCGATTTTCTGGAAGATTTTACAAGGCGCTTTCCGACTTGCATAGACGAATACGAAACACTGCTGACTGACAACCGAATCTGGAAGCAGCGTACCGTCGGGATTGGTATCGTAACACCGGAGCGTGCAGTGGCGCTGGGTATGACAGGGCCGATGTTGCGCGGTTCGGGTGTAGAATGGGATTTACGCAAAAAACGTCCGTATGCGGCTTATGATCAGGTTGATTTCGATATTCCTGTCGGTGCCAATGGTGATTCTTATGATCGTTATCTGGTGCGTGTCGAAGAAATGCGACAAAGTAACCGCATAGTCCAGCAGTGCATCAGTTGGTTGCGTGCAAATCCCGGTCCTGTGATGACAACTAATCACAAATATGCACCGCCGGGTAGAGTATCCATGAAGCAGAACATGGAAGAATTGATCCATCATTTCAAACTGTTTACCGAGGGTATGCATGTGCCTGCAGGCGAAGCCTATGCCGCAGTCGAACATCCCAAGGGCGAGTTTGGAATTTATCTGGTATCCGATGGCGCTAACAAGCCTTACCGTTTAAAGATACGCGCGCCGGGTTTTCCGCATCTTGCAGCACTCGATGAAATGGTGCGCGGCCATATGATCGCCGATGTGGTGACCATCATTGGTACGCAAGACATTGTTTTTGGAGAAATAGACCGATAATGTTATCCACTCATATACAAGAACAAATCAACCGGGAATTGAAAAAGTACCCGCTTGATCAAAAGCAATCGGCTGTCATGTCCGCGTTGAGGTTTGTGCAGGATGAAAAGGGCTGGATTTCAGCTGAAGACATGAGCGCAGTCGCCGGCTATCTGGGTATGCCGCAAATGGCGGTGTACGAGGTCGCGACTTTTTACCATATGTACAACCTCAAGCCTATGGGGAAAACAACGCTGACAGTCTGTACAAATTTGTCCTGTACGCTGTGCGGTGCTGAAGATACCGTAGCTTATCTGACCGCCAAACTGGGTATCGGTTTTGGAGAAGTCACTGCGGACGGCAAGTTCGGCATGCGCGAAGGAGAGTGTATGGGGGCTTGCAAGGATGCACCGCTGATGACTGTTAATAACAAACGCCTGTGCGGAAATCTGACACCTGAAAAGATAGATCAGATTTTGGCGGAATTGGATAAATCATGAACGGTCCGGTTACTCAAACCACCATGGGTTTTGATAAACCCTGGACACTGGAGAGCTATCTTAAAGTTGGCGGTTATCAGGCATTACGCAAGGTACTGACGCAGAAAATGTCGCCGGATGAGATCATTGCTGACGTCAAGCTGTCGGGTTTGCGCGGTCGTGGCGGCGCAGGATTTCCTACCGGTCTAAAATGGAGTTTCATGCCGCGTAATTACGACGGCGACAAGTACATCGTCTGTAATTCCGATGAAGGTGAACCGGGTACTTGCAAGGATTGGGATATTTTGTTGTATAACCCGCATCTGCTGATCGAAGGTATGGCAATTGCGGCTTACACCATGAATGTCAAAACCGGGTATAACTATATACACGGCGAAATATTTGCGGCTTACGAACGAATGGAAGAGGCGTGTGAGCTCGCACGTGCCGCAGGATTTTTGGGCGACAAAATTTTAGGTTCAGATTTTAGTTTCGATCTGCATAACCATTTAGGCTATGGTGCTTACGTGTGCGGTGAAGAAACTGCCCTGCTTGAATCTATCGAAGGTAAGAAAGGGCAGCCGCGTTTCAAGCCGCCTTTCCCGGCCAGTTTCGGGCTGTACGGTAAACCGACTACCATCAACAACACTGAAACCTTTGCCAGCATTCCGTACATAATCAATAACGGCGGTAAGTCGTTTCTGGAATTGGGCAAGCCGAATAATGGTGGCACCAAACTGTTTTCCGTAACAGGGCATGTCAATAATCCGGGTAACTTTGAGGTTCCTATGGGTACACCGTTTGCGACTTTGCTAGAAATGGCAGGCGGGGTGCGCAACGGGCATAAGTTGAAAGCGGTGATCCCGGGGGGATCTTCCATGCCGGTATTGCCCGGGCACATCATGATGGATCTGACCATGGATTATGACTCCATCCAGAAGGCGGGATCGGGTCTGGGTAGCGGTGCGGTGATCGTGATGGATGAGACAGTGTGCATGGTGCGTGCGCTGGAACGCTTATCCTATTTTTATCACGAAGAATCCTGCGGTCAATGTACACCCTGTCGTGAAGGTACCGGCTGGTTGTATCGCATCGTGCATAGAATAGAACATGGTCAGGGACGTCCTGAAGATCTGGATTTGTTGCTGAGTGTCGGTGAAAATATCGCCGGACGAAGTATCTGCGCCCTTGGTGAGGCGGCTGTCTGGCCGGTACAAGGTATGCTCAAGAGTTTCAGGGCGGAATTTGAATATCACATCGAACACAAGCGGTGCTTGGTTTAGCTGACGGGTTAGGTGAGTAATGATCAATATTGAAATTGATGGTAAAGCAGTTGTAACTGCTAAGGGTTCAACCATAATGGACGCAGCTCACAAGGCTGACGTGTACATCCCGCATTTTTGCTACCACAAGAAATTGTCTATCGCGGCGAACTGCCGGATGTGCCTGGTCGAAGTGGAAAAAGCGCCTAAGCCTATGCCTGCTTGTGCGACACCTGCAGCAGAAGGCATGAAGGTGCATACGCATTCCGATATGGCGGTTAAGGCCCAAAAAGGCATTATGGAATTTCTGCTGATCAATCACCCGCTGGATTGCCCTATATGCGATCAAGGCGGTGAATGTCAGTTACAGGATCTGGCTGTAGGATATGGCGGCGGCGCATCGCGGTATAGCGAAGAAAAGCGCGTTATACATCCTAAAGAAATCGGTGAATTAATTTCAACTCGTGAAATGAGTCGCTGCATCCAGTGCACTCGATGTGTGCGTTTCGGGCAGGAAATCGCCGGTATCATGGAACTGGGGATGGCCAATCGTTCCGAACACGCGGAAATCATGAGTTTTGTCAACAGCTCTGTGGATTCCGAATTGTCCGGTAACATGATAGACCTGTGTCCGGTAGGCGCTTTGACCAGTAAGCCATTCCGTTACACTGCACGCAGCTGGGAATTGTCGCGCCGTAAATCGGTCAGTCCGCACGATGGCTTAGGTGCGAATCTGGCTGTGCACGTCAAGGACAACAAAGTCGTGCGTGTGGTACCTGTTGAAAATGAAGCAATCAACGAATGCTGGATTTCAGATAAAGACCGCTTCAGTTACGAAGGATTAAATTCTGCTGACCGCTTGACCCGTCCCATGATTAAGCAGGCCGGACAATGGATAGAAGTGGAATGGGCTGCAGCACTTGAGTATGTTGCTAATGGTTTGCGTCAAATCAGTCAGAGTGCAGGTGCTGAACATATTGCTGCACTGGCAACAGCTCATTCGACTTTTGAAGAGCTGTATCTGTTACAAAAACTGATGCGCGGCATCGGCAGTAATAATGTCGATTTCCGCTTACGCCAGTCCGATTTCAGTGCTGACGGGAAGCAGGCCGGTACGCCGTGGTTAGGTATGCCAGTTAGCGAAATAAATAACTGTGACCGCTTTTTGATTGCAGGCAGTTTTTTACGCAAGGATCACCCGCTGCTTGCTCAACGTGTACGGCAGGCTGTCAAACAAGGCGCACAGGCGAATATCGTTCATTCAGCAACGGATGATCTGCTGATGTCGGTAGCAAATCAGGCTATCGTAGCGCCTGATGAGCTGGCAGGCACGCTGGCACAGATATTAAAAGCGCTGGCAAATGAAAAGCAAGTAGCCTTGTCGAATGAAATTCAGACTGTGCTGTTATCAATAATCGTGTCTGACGCTGCCGGGAAGATTGCTAAGAGTCTTGCCAGTGGTAAACAAGTTGCTGTCTTGCTGGGTAACTTTGCACAACAACACCCTCAGGCTGCACAGCTGGTCTTTTTTGCAGAGCAAATTGCGCAACATTGTGGCGGTAAATTCGGTTTTCTGGGCGAAGCGGCCAACAGTGTCGGCGGTTATCTCGCAGAAGCGGTTCCTTTTGCAGGTTCTGCGCAAGGGATGAATGCCAAAGCGATGCTGGAAAATCCTCGCAAAGCTTATTTGTTGCTCAATGTTGAACCGGAACTGGATATGCAGAATCCGCAACTGGCGATGAATGCGATGAATGCAGCCGATATGGTGGTCTGTATGTCAGCCTTCAAACATCAGGGGCTGGAATATGCAGATGTGATGTTGCCCATCGCGCCATTCACTGAAACTTCGGGTACCTTTATCAGTAGCGGCGCAATCGCACAAAGTTTCAAGGGGGCTGTTAAACCTCTGGGTGAAGCGCGTCCGGCCTGGAAAGTGCTGCGAGTACTGGGTAATTTGCTAAACGTGAACGGCTTCGATTACGATTCGAGTGAAGTCGTTCGGAATGAGGCGCTCAAAGCAGTTACAATTTCCGACAAGTTAAGTAACCATATTTCAGACGTCAAGTTAGAAGTTGTTGCCAACTCGGCAAGTGCGCTACAGCGCGTCGCTGATGTGCCGGTTTATTTTGCTGATGCACTGGTGCGGCGCGCCGAATCCTTGCAGAAGACTAGAGATGCCGCATTGCCGTGCGTTAAATTGAATAATAGCGAGTTACAAAAGCTGGGAATACAGGCTGGCGATACGGCTAAAGTGACACAGGGCGCTGCCAGTGTTCAGTTGACGGTGCAAGAAGATAACGGTCTGCCGTCTGGCGTAGTTCGTATTGCTGCCGGTCATCCGCTAACCGCTGCGCTGGGTGCAATGTTTGGAATAATCACAGTGGAGCGTGCATGATGGAATGGCTACAACCCATACAAAATATGCTGGGAACTGCCTGGTTGCCAATCTGGACCCTAGTCAAGATTATGGTGATCGTCGGGCCTCTGATGGGCGCAGTTGCCTATTTGACGCTGGCTGAACGCAAGGTTATCGGCTGGATGCAAAGCCGTATCGGACCAAATCGAGTCGGGTATTTTGGCCTGCTGCAACCGCTGGCGGACGGACTCAAGCTGCTGATGAAGGAAATCATCATTCCTAGCGGCGCGAATAAGTTATTGTTCGTAATTGCACCGATTATGGTGTTAATGCCGGCGTTAGCCGCATGGGCGGTCATTCCCTTTAGTGCAGAATTGGTTTTGGCCAACGTAAATGCAGGTTTGCTGTACATCCTGGCGATGACATCTCTTGGTGTTTACGGCGTAATCATTGCAGGCTGGGCGTCGAACTCCAAATACGCTTTTCTAGGTTGTTTGCGCTCTGCCGCGCAAATAGTTTCCTATGAAATTGCGATGGGATTCGCGTTAGTCACCGTACTGATGGCAGCACAAAGTCTGAATCTGGGGGATATCGTCAGGGGTCAGCATGGACAGTACGGAATGCTCAACTGGTATATTATTCCGCTGTTTCCGATGTTTATCGTTTACCTGATTTCGGGAGTTGCTGAAACCAATCGCGCACCGTTTGACGTGGCGGAAGGCGAATCGGAGATTGTTGCGGGGTTTCACGTTGAATATTCAGGCATGGGTTTTGCCCTGTTTTTCCTGGGTGAATATGCCAATATGATCCTGATTGCCTTTTTGACTTCCATCATGTTTCTGGGCGGCTGGTTATCTCCGGTGCCATTTTTGCCGGACAGTATCGTATGGATGCTCGTGAAAGTCGCTTTTGTCCTGTTCCTGTTCTTGTGGTTTCGTGCTACCTTCCCGCGTTATCGTTACGATCAGTTGATGCGCTTGGGCTGGAAAGTATTTATTCCGGTTACGTTGGTCTGGGTTGTAGTGGTGGGTGCCTGGATGCAAACCCCCTATTGGTTGTGGTAGGCGAATAACGCCAGCACGAGGAAATAAAATGGAAAAAATCAAGGATTTCTTTAAGACCTTTCTACTGGTCGAATTGCTCAAAGGGATGGCGCTAACCGGACGATATATGTTCTCGCGCAAAATCACTGTGCAATTTCCGGAAGAGAAGACGCCGCAGAGTTATCGTTTTCGCGGCCTGCATGCTCAACGTCGCTATGAAAACGGTGAGGAACGCTGTATCGGCTGTAAGTTATGTGAAGCTGTGTGCCCTGCGCTTGCGATCAAAATTGAAGTTGCAGAACGTGCAGACGGTTCAAGGCGCACCACGCAATACGATATAGACCTGACAAAATGTATTTTTTGCGGTTTTTGTGAAGAGTCTTGTCCAGTTGATGCCATTGTTGAAACGCGGATTCTGGAATACCACGGTGAAAAGCGTGGCGATTTGTATTACACCAAAGCAATGCTGCTGGCAGTAGGTGACAAGTACGAAGCGCAGATAGCCAAAGATCGTTTAGCTGACTCGAAATACCGGTAAGTAGCGAGTGGTAAGTGGTTAGTTGGACTTTAACTGACTACTGACTACTTCCAACTAACCGTCTTTAAAGGGATGAATTCATGAATTTTGTAGATGTAGTGTTTTATCTGTTTGCTACGATTACTGTGCTAGCCGGTGTCGGCGTGGTTGTTGCGCGCAATCCGGTGCATGCGGCGCTGTTTCTGGTGCTGGCATTCTGTAGCGGGGCCGGTATCTGGATGTTGCTGGAAGCTGAATTTCTGGCAATAGCGTTGATACTGGTTTATGTGGGCGCTGTCATGGTGTTGTTCCTGTTCGTCGTGATGATGCTGGATGTTAATCTGGTGCAGTTGCGGGAAGGATTTTGGCGCTGGTTTCCTTTTGGGGCACTTCTGGCAGGTTTGATGGTATTTGAAATGATCTGGGTTTTAGGTTCATCTCAGACTTCTGCAATAGCAAAAGTGGCTGTGCATGCTGTCGATTACAGTAATACCAAAGAACTCGGTCGCCTGCTGTACACTACGTATGTTTACCCGTTTGAACTCGCTGCGGTGATACTGCTGGTCGCGATGGTATCGGCTATAGCACTCACTTTGCGACGCCGTGCCGGAGTCAAATCGCAGAATATTGCCGAACAGGTTAAAGTTAAAAAGTCAGATCGTTTGCGTATCGTCAGCATGCAATCCGAAGCAATCAGTAAATAGTAAGTGGATCGTAGTATTAAATCGGAGAGTAGTAACTGGATAGTCGTAAGCGGGGATCCCGCTCGCTACTCGACACTTACCACTTACCAAGCCAATCTAGGGAGCGAGAATTAAAACATGGTAACCCTCTCACATTATCTGGTGTTCAGTGCAGTATTATTTGCCATCAGCGTCGTCGGGATTTTTCTGAACCGTAAAAATGTCATTGTCTTATTGATGTGCATAGAATTGATGCTGCTGGCCGTGAATACCAACTTTGTTGCGTTTTCCCATTACCTGAACGATACGGCAGGTCAGGTTTTCGTATTCTTCATACTGACTGTCGCTGCAGCTGAAGCGGCAATCGGTTTGGCTATCCTGGTGGTGTTGTTCCGTAATTTGAACACCATTAACGTTGATGATTTAGGCAGTTTGAAAGGCTGATGGTATGGATATTCAAACTTATTATCTGTTAGTGCCGCTGGCACCTTTGTTCGGCGCACTTGCGGCAGGACTGTTTGGTAAACTGCTGGGACGAAAGCTGACACACCGCGTCACGATTGCGATGGTGGGTGTTTCGCTATTCGCCTCCATGCACATCTTTCAGGATGTGATGGCAGGACATACATTTAACGGCGCGGTTTATACCTGGCTGACATCGGGGGCTAGCAGTTTTCATGTTGGTTTCCTGATAGACAGACTAACCGTGACGATGATGCTGGTTGTCACCTTTGTTTCACTGATGGTGCATATCTACACGATAGGCTACATGTCAGAAGACGCCGGTTATCAGCGTTTCTTCAGTTATATTTCGCTGTTTACCTTTTCCATGCTGATGCTGGTAATGGCTAACAATTTCATGCAATTGTTCTTTGGCTGGGAGGCTGTGGGTCTGGTGTCCTATCTGCTGATCGGCTTCTGGTACACGCGGCCTACGGCAATTTACGCCAACTTGAAAGCATTTCTGGTCAATCGTGTCGGTGACTTCGGCTTCCTGTTAGGGATTGGTCTGGTATTGATGGTGTTCGGTACGCTAGATTACGCAACTGTTTTTGCCACAGTGGCCAGTCATGCGAATGACATGGCGCCGATAGCCGGTATGTCGGTTAATTTGCTCACTGCAATTTGTATTCTGTTGTTCATCGGTGCGATGGGTAAATCGGCACAATTCCCCTTGCATGTCTGGCTGCCTGATTCGATGGAAGGTCCGACACCGATTTCCGCCCTGATTCACGCGGCGACTATGGTTACCGCCGGTATCTTCATGGTCGCGCGTATGTCGCCTATGTTTGAATTGTCCGATACCGCCTTATCCTTTGTGATGATCATCGGTTCAATTACAGCGTTGTTCATGGGTTTGCTGGGTATCATTCAGAACGACATCAAACGGGTAATTGCTTATTCGACTCTGTCACAATTGGGTTACATGACAGTGGCATTGGGTGCCTCTGCGTATCCGGTTGCAATTTTCCACCTGATGACACATGCGTTCTTCAAGGCCTTGCTGTTCCTCGCTGCTGGTAGCGTGATCATCGGTATGCACCACGATCAGGATATACGCAACATGGGCGGCTTACGTAAATATATGCCGGTTACCTGGATTACTTCACTGATCGGTTCGCTGGCACTGATAGGTACGCCGTTCTTTTCAGGATTTTATTCCAAGGACAGTATTATCGAAGCGGTCGGTATGTCGCATCTGGCAGGTTCCGGCTTTGCTTATTTTGCAGTGGTGGCGGGTGTATTTATCACGGCCTTCTATAGCTTCCGGCTGTATTTTCTGGTGTTTCACGGCGAAGAACGCTTTGGTAAGGCCGATCATCATGCTTCTGTCGTCCATGCTGATGCGACTCACGACGAGCATGTTGGCGATCACGATGATGAGGAAATCTCGGTTGATCATCATCACGGTCTTGCGCATGGTCAAAAACCGCATGAAACTCCCTGGGTGGTCTGGTTGCCTTTGGTATTGCTGGCGATTCCATCTGTGATTATCGGCTACATCGCAATTGAGCCTATGTTGTTCGGTGATTATTTCAAAGATGCAATTCATATCGGCGCCAATCATCAGGTGATGAGCGAGTTGCATGAAGAGTTCCACGGTGCCTTTGCCATGGCACTGCATTCTCTGACGAGTCTGCCACTGTGGCTTGCAATTGCCGGGGTAGTCAGTTCAGCTTATTTCTACCTTAAACGCCCTGATATTCCGGCAGCGATACAGCAGCGTTTTCAGTGGGTCTACACCCTGCTTGAAAATAAGTATTATTTCGATCGTTTCAATGACTGGTTTTATGCCGGTGGTGCACGTAAGGTAAGTCAACTGCTGAGCAAATTCGGTGATACGCTGCTGATTGATGGATTAATGGTGAACGGTACTGCAGGTCTGGTGGGTCGTATGTCCGGTGTGGTAAGACGCTTACAAACCGGTTATATCTATCACTATGCTTTTACCATGATTGTCGGTGTTTTCATTTTATTGACAATCCGCAACTGGTTTTAAATGTGGTAAGTGGTGAGTAAGCGGTTAATTTCGCATCTTGTCCACTTTGAACTTTCCGCTTCTTGATTTAAAGGAAATACAGCATGATTTTTGGATTACCTGTTATTAGCGTGACGATCTGGTTGCCGATTATTTTCGGGATACTGGTTCTGGCAACCGGCGATGATAAAAATGCGCCGCTCGCTCGTATGCTGGCACTGGTCGGTAGTGTGCTGGGTTTGCTGGTCACGCTGCCGCTATACACCGGCTTCGACAAGACCACCAGTAACATGCAGTTCGTCGAGATGCATGACTGGATTTCACGCTTCAATATTCACTATCATCTGGGTGTGGATGGCATTTCCATGCTGTTTATTCTGCTCAACAGTTTCTTTACCTTGATTGTGGTACTGGCAGGGTGGAAAGTAATTGAGAAACGAGTGGCGCAATATATGGCTGCGTTTCTGGTGATGTCAGGCATCGTTAACGGCGTTTTTGCCGCGTTGGATTCCATCTTGTTTTATGTGTTTTGGGAAGCAATGCTGATTCCGATGTTCATCATTATCGGTATCTGGGGCGGTCCGAATCGTATCTATGCGACGATGAAGTTCTTCCTGTACACCTTGCTAGGTTCTTTGCTGATGCTGGTTGCACTGGTTTATATGTATAACCGCTCAGGTGGCAGTTTTGAAATTCTTGAATTTCAGCGCATGGTGCTCCCGATGAGTGCGCAGTTGCTGATTTTCGTCGCATTTTTCTTCGCTTTTGCGGTTAAAGTGCCGATGTTTCCAGTACATACCTGGTTGCCGGATGCTCACGTGGAAGCCCCGACAGGTGGTTCCGTAGTCCTGGCCGCGATTATGCTTAAGGTCGGCGCTTACGGGTTTTTACGCTTTTCCATGCCGATTACACCAGATGCCAGTCATAAGCTGGCAGGCGTAATGATCGCACTATCATTGATTGCGATCGTTTATATCGGTCTGGTGGCACTGATGCAGTCGGACATGAAGAAGCTGGTTGCTTATTCATCTATTTCTCACATGGGCTTTGTTACCCTGGGACTATTTATCTTCAACGCCTATGGCATGGAAGGTGCGATATTACAAATGATCTCGCATGCTTTTGTCGCAGGCGCGTTGTTTTTGTGTATCGGTGTGTTGTACGACCGGGTTCATTCCAGAAAAATAGCCGATTACGGTGGCGTGGCTAATAAAATGCCGGTATTTGCCGCCTTCTTCATGTTGTTCGCAATGGCTAACAGCGGCTTGCCGGGCACCAGTGCTTTCGTTGGTGAGTTTATGGTACTAATGGGCACGATAAAAGTTAATTTCTGGTTCGCTTTTGCTGCTGCGACAACGCTGATCTTTGGCGCTGCTTATACCTTGTGGATGTATAAACGAGTGATCTTCGGTGCCGTTGCTAATCATCATGTGGAAGAATTGTCTGACATTAATGCTCGAGAAATACTGGTATTGGCTATGCTGGCTGTATTTGTGCTGGGTATGGGTATCTACCCGTTACCCTTTGCGGAGATCCTTCATGTCTCTGTGAATGATTTGTTGTTGCACATCGCACATTCCAAGTTGCCGATATAACAGTGTGCAGTTGTTAGACGTTAGATGCCAGCGGGTAGTTAATTTAACTGCGTTCTGCCACTGACCTCTAGCGAGTCAAAACTAATGTCTAATGACGAGTAACTAACGACTGAATTAAGAGGTTTATATGAATTTGATGGCTAATCTGATCCCCGCAGCTGCTGAAGTATTTTTGCTGGTGATGATCTGTTTTATTTTGATCGCTGATTTGATGGTGACCAGTCGCAGCAAAATATTCACCTATATGCTGGTGCAATTTACTTTGCTGGGATGCTCGCTGATTACGGTTGGAACCCATACCAGTGGTGTTGTTCATGCTTTCAACGGTATGTATGTCGATGACCTGATGTCTGATGTGTTGAAAATTATAAGCTATCTTGGTATGTCCATGGTGCTGGTGTATTCTCGGCAATATCTGATGCTGCGAGGCTTGTTTACCGGTGAATTCATGGTGCTGGCACTGTTTTCACTGCTGGGCATGAATGTGATGATTTCTGCCAATCACTTCCTGACGCTGTATCTGGGTTTAGAACTGCTCTCTTTAAGTCTGTATGCCATGGTGGCCTTGCAACGCGATTCCGCGATTGCCACTGAAGCCGCGATGAAATACTTTGTGCTGGGTGCGCTGGCCTCCGGTTTGCTGCTCTATGGTATGTCCATGCTGTACGGTGCGACAGGTTCGCTTGAATTAGGCGTGATTTCCAACGCGATTGCGTCGGGTGTACAGAATAAATTACTGTTGACCTTTGGTCTGGTGTTTATCCTTTCAGGTCTGGCCTTCAAGCTGGGTGTTGTACCCTTTCATATGTGGGTACCGGACGTATATCATGGTGCACCGACAGCCATGACAATGTTGATAGGATCTGTCCCGAAACTGGCCGCCTTTGCCTTTACCGTGCGTATTCTGGTTGAAGGTCTGCAATCTCTGGTGCATGACTGGTCCGGTATGTTGATTATTCTGGCGGTAGCTTCCATGGCGCTGGGTAACTTGTCGGCGATTGCACAAACCAATATTAAGCGCATGTTCGCCTACTCGACAATTACCCACATGGGCTTTATGCTGCTGGGCTTGATTAGCGGGGGAATTGAAGGTTACGGTTCTGCTATGTTCTATACTGTGGTTTACATGATGATGTCATTGGGTGCCTTTGGTATGATCATGCTGCTGTCGCGTGCCGGCTTTGAAGCTGATACGCTGAATGATTTTAAGGGGCTCAATCAGCGCAGTCCATGGTTGGCCTTCATGATGATGTTGCTGATGCTGTCTATGGCGGGCATTCCTCCTACCGTTGGTTTTTACGCAAAGTTCTCAGTGCTCAATGCCATCATACAGACCGGCCACACACCACTTGCAATTATTGCAGTGATGTTCTCGCTGATCGGGGCGTTTTATTACCTGCGCATCATTAAATTGATGTATTTTGATGCACCGGAAAGTCATGCGCCGATTAGCGTTGGCTCTGATACCGGCTTGCTAATCAGTATTAATGGTTTAGGTGTATTGTTTTTGGGTCTGATGCCCGGAACCTTGATGTCGATTTGCGCAGTCTCAGTGCAACAGTCCTTGTTGCTGCATTAATCATAGCTTAAAGTTTATAGATGATGACTCCCGCCTGGTGCGGGAGTTTTTTTTGGAGTTTGAAATGAATTTGCTGGAAACCTGTATCGAATCTAGTGTTGTGTATCAAGGGAATTTTTTACAAGTGCGTAGTGATCGTGTTCAGCTTCCTGACGGGGAATCTAGTCAGCGCGAATACATAACTCATCCCGGTGCGGTTGCCGTGCTGGCCTTAACGGATAGCGGTAATTTAATTCTTGAGCGGCAATATCGCTATCCTGCAGGTCGCGAATTTATTGAGATACCTGCCGGTAAAATCGATCTGGGCGAAGCGATATTGCAAACCGGTCAGCGTGAATTACTGGAAGAAACAGGGTTTGTCGCGAGCGAATGGCAGCACCTGACAACGGCCTGGCCGTGTATCGGTTATGCCAATGAGCGTATCGAATACTTTCTTGCGCGTGGTTTGACGTTGCAAAAACAATCGCTTGATGCAGGTGAGTTTCTGGAAGTATTCGAATTAACGGTTGATGAGGCGATTGACTGGGTACGCCTTGGTAAAATAAATGACAGTAAAACGATTGTGGGGCTGTTTTGGCTGGAGAAATTTCTAGGTGGCTGGCGCGTTTGATTTTTTCCGGTTTGGTGCATGCCCGTATATGGTGCTATAGTTGGGCACTTTAATGGTGCGATGCTGCGCAGGTTCTATTTAACGATTGATTTTTTATTGAAATTAACCTGTTTGTGTTTATTCTGCTATTTGATTTGTTTACGTAATGATATAAAAATAGGCAAGAGGAGTTTTAATGGAGAATTTGAAATCGGGTAGTGATGCTTTATTCATATTGCTGGGAGCCATTATGGTGCTGGCGATGCATGCGGGTTTTGCCTTTCTTGAGTTGGGAACGGTGCGCAAGAAAAATCAGGTGAATGCACTGGTTAAAATTTTGTCAGACTTTGCGATTTCGACTCTGGCGTATTTTTTTGTCGGGTATCTGATTGCTTATGGCGTCAGTTTTTTCAGCGGGGCAGATGAGCTTGCGCAGAAAAGTGGTTATGAACTAGTCAAGTTTTTCTTTTTATTGACCTTCGCCGCAGCGATTCCGGCGATAGTCTCCGGCGGTATCGCAGAACGTGCTAAGTTTAATCCGCAGTTGGCAGCAACATTTATGCTGGTAGGCTTTGTTTATCCTTTATTTGAAGGCATCGCCTGGAATCACCGCTTTGGCGTACAGGATGCACTGCATGCGATGTTCGGTGCCGAGTTTCATGATTTTGCAGGATCTGTTGTGGTGCATGCGGTGGGCGGGTGGATAGGGCTGGCGGCGGTGCTATTGCTGGGAGCGCGACGCGGGCGCTACAGTAAGGAAGGGCGTATTGCTTCACACCCGCCCTCCAGTATTCCTTTTCTTGCCTTGGGTTCGTGGATTTTAACGGTAGGCTGGTTCGGCTTTAACGTGATGTCCGCACAAACTATTTCTAATATCAGCGGTCTGGTTGCTGTCAATTCGTTGATGGCAATGGTCGGCGGCACGCTGGTCGCTTTATGGGCGGGCAAAAACGATCCAGGCTTTGTCTATAACGGTCCCCTGGCGGGATTGGTTGCGGTTTGCGCAGGCTCCGATTTGATGCACCCGATAGGTGCGTTGGTAGTGGGTGGTATCGCGGGCGGTTTGTTTGTAATGATGTTTACCCTGACGCAGAACCGCTGGAAAATTGATGATGTACTGGGTGTCTGGCCGTTGCATGGCTTGTGTGGCGCCTGGGGTGGGATTGCTGCCGGGATATTCGGTCTGAAGGCTTTGGGCGGTATCGGCGGGGTAAGTTTTATGTCGCAACTGACGGGTACCGTGCTTGGGGTTGGTATTGCTTTTGCGGGTGGATGGCTGGTATATGGTGTGATCAAGAAACTGATCGGTATTCGCCTTGATCCTGAAGATGAATTTATCGGTGCTGATTTAAGCATACATAAAATTAGCGCGAGTCCCGAGCGGGAGTCCGGCTGGTAAATTTGAGTGTTTGTTTCGTGACATACCCGGATTTACATAATCGACAACCTGGCATCATGAAATAGCACTGAATACGATAAAGCAGACGAAATAGTTGAAAAATTTACTGATATTATAGGAGCGCGCATTCAAGTTCGAAGTGCAACAGCCGCTGGTTGCTTTGTATAACGCATTTCCACCCCGAAGAATACCTCGTGCGGGGTTCTGTATCCAAGTACTTTTCGCGGTCGGTGGTTAAGTTTCCAGGCCGCCGCCAATACTTGCGCCTCTGTAATGTCGGTCAGTTCCATCCCTTTGGGGAAGTACTGCCTCAATAGCCCGTTGCTGTTCTCATTTAACCCTCTCTCCCAGGAATGATAAGGATGAGCGAAGTAGAGATCCGCCTTTAGTGCTTCAGCCACTTTTTCATGCTCCGCAAATTCCTTGCCATTGTCGAAGGTGATAGTGTGGCATTGATCCTTGTAGGGCGCCAGCAAGCCGGTAATGACGCTGGTTACACCCCCGGCATGCTTGCTGCGGATATGCCCTGCCAGTACATAACGCGACTTGCGTTCAGCCAGCGTCACGAGGCCGCCCTTGTGATTCTTGCCGATCACGGTGTCCCCCTCCCAATCCCCGATGCGTGACTTTTCATCAACGATTTCCGGACGCTCATCAATGCTGACTCGATTCTTGATCACGCCTCGCCGCTCTTGTCCGCTTGCATAACGTTTACGGTGCGGCTTCTGGCTGCGCAAATGCTGATGCAGATCGCCACCATTTCGTTTATCGGCATAGACACGCTGGTAGATGATCTCATGACTGATCTTAAAAATCCCTTCAAATTGAAGTCGTTCTGAGACTTGTTCCGGACTCAGATCAAGCCTGATCAACCGTTCAACTTCCTGCCACTCACTAGACGAAAACCGGCTGCCATTAAGACAAGCCTGCTGCCGACGATCATCTCGCAGGGATTGCGCCTGTTTGGGACGCCAACCGCGCCTACCTTTGTTACGCCTGAACTCCCGCGAAATCGTCGATTTACTAACCCCAGCTTTCTCGGCAATCTCAGTTTGATTCAAACCCGCTTGTTTCAGCCCGTAAATCTGGTATCGTAGCCCACTGGTGAGCTGCTTATAAGTCTTCATCCGTGTCCCTTTTACTTGGTCGTTTAAGTGGCGCTGATTTTAACGCAGCTCGCCACCCAAAATAACTTACAAAAGTTGCACTTCAGAGTTGAATCCGCCTCCTTTTTAACTGGCTGTTTAGCGAGGGCAATTAAGGGAAGATTCCCGAAGTGCTTCACCCAACTTAATGTTCCGCAATCTACTCGCTCACAAGGCAACAAGCAATAGACCAAACAGCCTATGCATTTCTTCTTCTGTCGCGATGCAGATCACTTTACATATTGCAACTTGTACCGACGCATCGGCCGTTTTTGTCAGTGATGTCTACGATTCCAAAGGCAACGGCGACGCCTAGCATGCATGGCCCAGCTCCCTTGGAACATTCCGCTACTACATAAGAGATTCGCCCACCGAACACGAACCAGATGATGACAAGCACAATAAGTGCTGTGCCTAGCATTTCAGTGATACGTTTCATGGCCTATTCCTCAATTATCGATTCGTACTTTATGTGGCTCGTATCTGTTTGGCTGTAACGAGAAGCAATATCCCCGCGCAAATATCCAGAAACTCCCAAATATCCTTTGGCAGATATATTTTGACGATCGGATTGAACAGTACTGCCGTGAGGCCATACACCCACGGAAGAATTTCGTGTTTTCGCTCGTGTGCGACAAAGGCTGCAAAGGCGAAAATGCCACACACAATCAGCCTGAGTAAAGTGTAGTAGCCATAAGGAAGTGGGGCTACGCCAAGGAAAAGCATTGCTGAGCAAATATAAATGACGGGCGTAGGCATTTCGACATCTCTTCGTTATGAATTATTTTCATCAGGTGCATCCGGAAATGCAGCAAGAATTTTGTTTCTCGCAGATGTCAGCTCACTGATTTTTTCTGGCGTAATGCTTGCCACAGCAAGAGCGTCGAGTAAGTTCACAGATATAGACTAATGTGGCTGTGAACGCCTGCAATAAGACCCAAAGAAGACGTAGAGTCGTATACGAATCAGTCAGTTTTCCATATTCTTCTTCCCGTCGATCGGCTGCCACTGATATGAGGGCAATTCGGGCAGTTGAAAATTTCATCAGCGGCGGCATTTGTATTTTCAAAAATCGGATCCTGATATTTCACGATTTATCCTGCCACGCTTGAAATAATATGTATTTAAGACCATAATAAGCTCATGCCTTGGAATGTACTCTTTCACGATGTCTTCCACGCCGAGTTTCAGGCGATGGATAGTACGCACCAGGATGAATTACTCGCGCACGCACGACTCCTCCAGGAATTCGGTCCACACTTGGGCCGGCCTACGGTGGATACACTCAAAGGCTCAAAGCACGCGAATATGAAAGAGTTGCGTTTCGATTGTGAAGGTGGGGTATGGCGGGTGGCATTTGCATTTGATACGGAACGCGCCGCAATCCTGCTGGTGGGCGGAAATAAGGGTGGCGCAGATCAGCGACGATTCTATAAAAAGCTAATTGTCAGTGCCGACACAAGGTTTGACGGACATCTGGCTACGCTTCAAGCGGCCAGCACTTCAAAGCAAGTAAAGGGAAAAAATCATGGCGAAAAATCTAAATGATGTGCTGGCGGAGCTGCCGCCTGAGCGTCGTGCAAAAGTGGAACAGCGCGCGGGGGAACTGGCAACGCTCAAGGACTTGCGTCTGGCCGTTGCACATACCCAACAAGACCTTGCCGCGAGTCTTGGAGTGGGACAGGACACAATCTCGCGCATTGAGCGCCGCAGCGACTTGTTGCTCTCCACGCTACGGCGCTATATCCAGGCAATGGGCGGAGAACTCGATCTGGTCGCGCGTTTCCCCAATCGCCCACCCGTCTTGCTCGATCACATGGCTCAAGAGCCAGCAAAGAAGCGCGCAGATTCCACCAAGCCTATCAATGCACACCACAAGGCAACTGTGCTTGTGCTAAAAGACCAGCAAACTTGAGTCGCACAGGCTCTAACCTGTGATCACTAATTCGCTCGTTGCCGTGAATTATATGGTTCCTCAACTTACGAACGCTATTTTCATCGGTAGGCTCATCGAGAAAACGGAGTAGCAATGTAACCTCACCTCTGGTGTTTCCTGCGAGCCGAGCAAGGCGTCTGCTACCGCCAGAAAAGTCTTCTTCAGTTTTGGAAAAAAGAGTTTCAAACGTGATTGCAAGCAACGCAAATGCATGTGCTTGCTCCACTGTACGCAGGCTTCCAGAGAGTGTATTGACAGTGGTCGTAACCCGAATAATCAATTAGGCCGTCATACCCGGCCGTCTCTATCCAATTTCCCTCGCTACGAACGACCCCACAGGGAAAAGACCGTTTGCAGGCAAGCTCCTCGTCGCACAAAGCATGGCTCGTTTCGCACTACGAAAATGGTACAGCATTTCAGCCGATGAATAGTGATGCAAATATTCACCGCCCGGAGTAATATGAGCAGCGTTTTTGCGTGCCTCTTTCCAGGCTTTACATGGCACAGCGACTATGGCAAGTCCTGCTACTTATCTTATTTGCCACAGCACCGGTAGGTTGCCATTGGTTATTATTCACAGGGGAAGGGTAGCCGCCAGTAACTTGTGTCCCGGAAATAGCCCTTAAATCCGGCTAAATTGCGCAAATAATAAACTGATAACCGCTGACGAGTGGCGCGTTTTGCGTACTGAGGATATGCGCTGCGGTAGCGCCTTAGAAAGAAATGCACCGATAACACAGCGGTCAGCTTAACCACCAACAACCTGACAGAGTCTTCTGACGCGATGAATCAGTTTTCATTGACTTATATTTTAGGAATCTATTTATGTTTAGTCATCTTTCCTTAAACACCCGCTTGTGGCTACTTGGCCTGGTTAGTATATCGGGCATCACCGTGTTAGCGCTCTCGTCAATCTGGCATGCTTATCAAAGCAAGGAAACCATGCTCGTCTTTGTCGATGAAAGAATTGCGCTTGACCGGACTGCCAGTACCAGTTATGCGCAGGGTTTACAGATGGGGCAGGCGCTACGCAACATTTTGCTCGATTCAAGTAACAAAAAAGCCTACGATAATTTTACGAATGCCAATGAATCATTCAATAAGGCGACCGGCAAACTGATTTTATTGATTTCAAAGAACGCCAGCGGCAATCAAATCGCAACCCGCTTGCAAGGCAATATCGACATCTGGCTTCCCTTGCAAAAACAGGTCATTGCGCAAATCAATGATGGCAAGAGCGCTGAAGCAAAGAGCTTGCTGGTAAGCCAGGAAACACCTGCCTGGCGTGCCGTTCGGGAGGATTTACTGGGTTTAATCAAAAGTTCGGAAGCGGATGCGGAGCAGGATCGTCTCAAACTGGTCGGAGGTCTTGACAATTCAAGCACGCTGTCCATTGCGCTGGGGCTGTTAAGTTTAGTCATGGTAGGCGCAATTACCCTGTTGGTGGCCCGGGGCATTTTCGAGCAAGTAGGCGGAGAACCTGCTTATGCGGCAGATACCCTGCACAGGATAGCCCATGGAGACTTGTCGCAAAAAGTGCAGGTGCGCTACGGCGACAAATTCAGCATCATTGCTGCAATGAATGATATGCAGTCGCAAATACAACAGTTGATAGGAGCTACCGTCTCCAGTGCGGAATCGGTTGTGCATCAGAGTGAAGGTATGCAGCAGGATGCGTCGCAATTGTCGGCCTCAGCCCAACAGCAAAGCTCGGCAACATCTGCCATTGCGATGGCAGTCGAGCAATTGACTGTCAGCATCGGGGTCATGTCACAGAATGCAAATGAAGCCGGCTCACTCGCCGCCCGTTCTGAAAAACAGGCCCAGGCTGGCTTGGGTGTTGTTTCCACAACCTCAGATACCATCCAGAAAGTTGCCGATGGCATGACTCAATCCACGGATGCGATGGCTGAACTTGCCAAAAAAGTGAATAGCATCAACAATATAGTCCAGGCAATACGGGAAATTGCCGATCAAACCAACTTGTTGGCCTTAAATGCCGCCATTGAAGCTGCGCGTGCAGGTGAACAAGGGCGGGGGTTTGCTGTTGTCGCCGATGAAGTCCGTAAACTTGCCGAACTGACGACTCATTCGACACAAGAAATTTCCAATATTGTCGGCGGTATCCAGCAAACCACAGATGCAGCGGTAGCATCCCTGTCTCATGTCAAAGTACTGGCCTTAGATGGCGCGATGCAAACCCGGCAGGTGCACCAGGCGGTAGTACTGATGGATGAATCTTCGCTGGCGGTCGGCAAAGCGATTGAATCCATTGTTGACGCTTTGCATGAGCAAACGGTGACCAGTAATGATATTGCACGTCGTATCGAAATGATCGCCCGGGGTATCTCGCAAACACATGAGGCCTCGGCAGAATCAAGCCGGCGCTCGGCGGTGTTAGTTGAACTTTCGCATACACTCAAGGAAAATGTTTGCCGATTCAAGGTATAGCTTATGCACAAAACATGACTCAATCCTGCACTTTGAGGCTATCGAGCAGAGCATTGACATTGACGGGCTTGTAGTGCACAGGCCAGGCAAAATTACTGACTTCCTGCATGAAGTTAGCTCTGGTATCACCCGTCACCAGCACAGCCTTGACGGGGGTTTTTGATTTTTGACTGAGCCGCTTCAAGCACTGTATGCCATTGAGTGTGCCGCCTAGCATGTAGTCAACGATGTAGTAGTCGGCCTGTTCAGTATCGGCATGCTGCAATGCTGCTTCAGCACTTTGAAAGGACGCGACCTTAGCACCCATCACCGTCAGCCAGGCCACCGTCGCCTGCGTGACCAGCAAATCATCTTCCACCACCACAAAACATTTACCCTGTACAAACGCCTGCTCCGAAAAGCTGCCGCCCTCCTGTTGCGGCTCAAGCGGGTCTGCCTCACTACACGGCAGACTAAATTCAAATACCGCACCTCTACCGGCTTTAGAGCGGCATTGAGCTTTAGCACCCAGCAGCGCCAGCGTGCGTTTCACAATGGACAAACCCAAGCCCTGCCCCCTTGTCCTGTCACGTTGCGGATTATTAATTTGAAAAAACTCTTCAAAAATCAGTTCTACCTTTTCATCGGCAATGCCGATACCCGTATCCCAAACTTGAAACAGAATATTGCCGCCGCGCCGCCTTGCACTGACCAGTATGCCGCCCGCAGGCGTAAATTTGATAGCATTTGAGACCAGATTAATTAACACCGATTTGAGCAAGCCGATGTCGCTCTGTATCGTCAGCCGGGCATTTAGCGGAAAATACAATTTGAAACGGAGTTTCTTCTCGCCTGCAAGTGCTGAAAAATTCTGCTCCAGCCAGATCAATAATTCTGCTACATTGATTAAGCTATATTCCGGTTTGATCACATTTGAATCCAGTCTGGATACTTGCAGCAAGCTATCGAGCAACGCCTTAAAAGTAGACATGGAGAGCATCAGGCTTAAGATCAGTTCATTCTGTTCAGCCGTGAGTCCGGAATGGCGCAAGGCATAGATGAACATATTAGCCGCAGCCAGCGGTTGCCGCAAATCATGTCCCGCAGCAGCAAGAAAGCGGGTTTTGGCCAATTCCTTTTTCTCAAGTTGCAGCAATGTCTCACTGATTACGCTATCGGCCTTAACCCGCGCAGAAATATCGTTAGTAATTAGCAGCAGATGTGATTTTTCAGCGATTTCAAGCGGTGTAAAAACACATTCGAGCACAACTTTTTTGCCAAAGGAAGTTATCCCCTCGACCGCCTCACTGATTACTTGACCGCTGCCAAGCGCCCGGTTGGCAAAAGTCAGTAAGCCATTACGCTGCCATGAAGGGTTATTGCGAAAATCCTGCGCTAAGATCATCGCGACACTCGTCCCCAGCGTACTCGCGTAGGCCTGGTTTGCCATGACGCATGCGCCATCTGCCTGAAAGACCACGATACCGCAAGGCGACTGCTCCAAAATTGTGCGATTGAATACCAGCAGATCACTCAGCTGTTTTTCTACACGCATGCGCACGCTAATGTCGCTATGTACACCAATCATGCGCAACGGCTTACCCGATTTATCCTGCGCGGCAAGTTTGCCTCTACACAATATCCATTTATAACGGCCATCTTTGCAACGCAAACGCAATTCAATGTAATAACCCGGTAGTTTTCCGGACAGATAGTCAGCCAGATTTTGTTGTACGCGCTCCAGATCATCCGGATGTACGCTATTCAGCCAAGTGTCGGCATGTGAGGGCAACTCATCTGCGGTATAACCCAGCATGCTCATATAAAGCGGGGAAAATTGCATGGCATTATTCACCATATTCCAATCCCAGATGCCGTCACCTGCGCCGTCAACAGCGAGTTTTAAACGCTGTTCACTCTCGAACAATAAGACTTCGTGACTCCTGATCCCGGCAGTCAATTTTTCCGCGATAGAGATCGCCTCCCGGCGGGTATTGCTCACTTGTCGCATCAGACCTGATAGCAATCCGCTTAACAGCATTCCTCCGAAAATCGCGGCCCACAAATCGCGGTAACTGACAGCGGCAGTGCCTTGATCAAACGACAACAACCACTGATGTCCGGCAAAATTAATCGTCCGGTGCTGATGAAATAACACATCCGTCTGATGCCCGGTCTTGCTGTCGAACAACAGATTTGCAGGCACGGTGTTTAGTCCGTCATAAATTTGCAAATTTACCGCCTTAAATTGACTCAATTTGCACAGTATGCCCGTCATCAAATCATTCATGCGATACACGCTGGCCAGCCAGCCTGTCAGTGCCTGTCGTCTGTGATCAAGGGTGGCGGTTACCAGGGCGGTTCGATAGACTGGAACAAACAGGATGACGCCTGCCTGAACATCTTTACCGTTTTCTTGTACGAGTTGTAACTTAGCTGTTAGCGTTGCCGCCCCGCTATCGCGCGCCTTTTCCATGGCGGCTCGCCTCACCGGTTCTGCCAGCGTGTCATAACCTAACACGCGCTGATTCCGTGTCGAACGCGGCGAGATATAAACAACCGGCGCATATTGCGCACGTTTGCCATCAGGACTGACGGTGTACTCAGGGTTACCTTCAGCGCGAATGCTTGCAATATGTGCGGCCAGCTGCGTTTTTGGAATGATGACGGCAAAGCTTATCGCCTGCATACCGGGGATATTATTTTCTATATCCAGTGTGTCGACATAGCGCTGCCAGGATTGACGATTGACCCCGGTTGTGGCGGCGAACAATCCGGAGGCGCTGCGCAGCAGCAGCGCATTCGCACTCAGTCGATTCTGAATATTGACGAGCACCTGGTCACAGATGAAGGAAAACTGTGCCACAGCCTCTTGTTCAATATGTTTTTTGACCTCTAAGGAGACCGCAACGGTGAGCAGCAAGCCACTGAAAAGCATCGCCCAGGCAGGCCAAGGCGTATTACGCATCGCTAGTTTCCGCATCAATTTAATCCTGTTAGCTCGGAAACTTTGCATCCCGGTATTTCAAACAATGACCTTTTAACATGCGCTGACCGCTCAGCCCGAAAAGCGGGTTACCGCACTTTAGCGGAACGACACATCCACGCAGCGACAAGCTGTGCATACTACCTTTAACCTCCAATCCCGACAATCAGGAAATTCTGACTTAAAAAGTAAGTAAATACTTAGACCGGACGTCTGTCCGCGATTCACGCCTTGCAGTTGTGATAGTGATGATCATGCAGCGAAGGCTTTGCGTGTTTCAGCGGCAAAGCATCACTCATAAACGATTTGCACATTTTCAGGCCGTAAGGCCGTGCGCAATTCTTGCAACAGCTCCTCTGCCAGCGTCACCTGCCAGCTCTCGCCCAGGCGTAACTGACAAGTTGCCAGCGGATTGCGATAATTGATCAGGACTTTACACGCG
>Ga0364922_10100_pt1 | contig 49947 bp, 36 predicted proteins | sample ExccelJu500001D4_2_FD_206955 | JGI IMG/M metagenome (GOLD analysis project Ga0364922, IMG submission 206955) | Enriched cells from Trout Bog Lake Hypolimnion, Wisconsin, USA - BchlTB.June20.5000.01.D4 | ecosystem: Environmental > Aquatic > Freshwater > Lake > Hypolimnion/Profundal zone | place...
AACGGGATCACGAGCATGTGCCCCCTGCTGACCGGGAAGCGGTCCCAGAGAGCATAGCACAGTTCGTTCCTTGCTACGATATCCTCGGCAATCGGATTGCAGAACGGGCACTTCACCGGCTCCATGCACCGGACCTCCGGAATGGTTCCATACTGAACAGATGTCGGTTGGGGTTATTCGTCTTTTCTGTTCGCTCCTGTACCCTCCGATAAAAAAATAACCGCAAATTTTTTTTCACTCAACGCCTGGTTTATCGGGTCATACAGGGAATTGCAGTATATGCCAAAAACTACAGGAGGTGATGAGGATGGGATGCCGGGCTTACCCGTATCTGTGCTGTTTCTGTGAACACGTTTGCACGTGTCCGGCCTCCCGGGTGTGCTGAAGGATTACCAAAAAAGCCCCATACACCCCTCATACCCCCTGGCTTTTCAGCAGCGCCGCATCCGGAACCGTGAGTATCATCTCCGTAATCCAGGGTATACGTTCCTGGTTGCCGGGACCGGATGATGGGCGTTGGTGGTGCCAGCGGCAGTAACCATATTTTCTGCATGTAATCTTCCGGACAAGATAAGGAAACTCTTCGCACACGGTTTTTTTAGTGTTCAGTCAATTCGTTTTTTTTGATACGGTTCCCTGACCTGAAAAGGTGAGAAAATTGGCGGACTGGTTTTCCCGGTTTCAACTGTCAGCAGTGTTTTGGGAAAAAAATTCCATAACCGGGGACGCAACAGCGTCGGGGCAAAGCTCCTGGTGTGCAATAACGTAAAAAAATGGTCTCCCCAGGGCAAAAAAATCAAAGGGAGAGGTGTTGTTTCACCCAGGGTGGGATCGGACAAACCCAGTAGTAATACGCGGTATTCCCAATATTGTACGGAGCCTTAAATCTTAAACAAATACTGGCTGGTGCCGGGGCTGCTGTATAGGTATATAACTTAGGCCCGGTTGCAAAGCCGCTGTGTGTGGAGACCACAACGTCAACAGTCCCGGCTGCCTGGGCCGGTGCGGTCGCATTGATCTGAGTCTCGCTGAGAACCGTCACATTGGTTGCCTGTATTCCTCCAAATGTTACTCCGGTTGCTCCGGGAGAAAAGCCTGTCCCGGTGATGGTCACGTTGGTGATACTGTTTGCCGGGCCGGACTGAGGCGTGACCTGAGTGACTGACTGAGGTGGTATGAACCCGTTTTGAAGCGCCTCAAACAGGAAGTTGGGATCTGAAACAGAGCCGAACCGGGGGTTTGAAGTTTTATCTGCGGAAATATACCCTTCATTGATTGTCCAGATGATAACCCCGCCATACCCATTATCGATAGTAAAATTTCCCTTCTCAATGATCGATCGCGGATTCTCGAATGAAATAAACTGAGCTCCGTAAAGCTCCGGGTCAGGATCCGCATTACTGAGAGCTAAATAGGGTTCATCTGCTTCAGTACTCCATGTCAGATACGTCTGATTTATTGCAAAATCGCCGCCAGGTGCAAAAAAATCCGATAGCGGTGCTCCACCATAGGCATTGTGATCACCGCCAACCGGGATATCAGTTGCGGCATTATTATCATTATACGCTTCTGTATCTCCCGCAGTAAGGTCATCCGGGCCGGTAATCGTGGGGAAGTTTCCTGCATAACCTGTTGCATAGAAACCAATTCCCATCCCGAGCTTGCTGTCCGGAATCCCGGCTCCGCCCTGATTCACGTTGTTCACAATATCCACGGATTGATTATACCAAAAGAGAGAGTTTTGGATCGATACCGGCGTGTGAACTTTCTCACCAGTCAGGGGTGAGTTAAACCAGGACCACCAACCGTAACCAAGTTGTTGGGTGCCTGGAGAATACGACATGATGTTGACCTGGTCCACATACTGCGCAACATTGGCGATACCGGGATCAACAACAGGTGGATTCCAGCTCGCATAATTCGGGTTGACGCATCCTACCGGCATCGTGAGGATAGCATCAGAGTCTGCTGCTTTGACTGAGGTCCGGAGATCTCTTGCAAAAGACGCAAACTGGGCATAATCGATGCTGTCTTCCCAATCCAGATCGATACCCCCGTATCCGTACTTTTTCATAGTAGTCGTGAGGTTCGCGATTAATCCTGTAGGATTATTTTGGTAGGCTGCTGCAATATCTGCCCCATCTCCGGCGCCGCCAAACATTAAGATCGGCCTTGTGTTATTCTCACGGGCGTATTTTGATATTGTTGTTGCCAGGACAGGCCCGGCGGCAGGATCCTCCTGGTAGAAGGACGTGTCAATTGACCCGTCGGGTTTTGCCTTCGCTGCCCCCATTACGATCTGCGTTAATCCGTTCCAGTCTATATCCTCCGGTGGGAGGAGGGTGCTATCGTACCCGGCATAATAACCCTCTACCCATTTGGGGCCGCTGTTCGCACTGGCCGGTGTACCGATACCCGCTGCAATAGCTACAATAACTGCAATGCACAGGATGGATCCAATCCTGTTTTCAAAGCACCCGATTGATTCACTCATCTCCCTTTCTCCCCCGGAATCTGAAGATCATTACATCTCCCGTTGCCGATAACCTGTTCCGGCTCACCCCAGTGAGATGCAGATTGAAGAGCAGCCTTTACTCAATCATCGACAATTATGTGCGCTTTTATTTTCGGATTATTTATGCGTTCCTAAATTATTTTCATTGGTTGAATATATCCCGCGTTCCGCAAAAGTCTGCGTATCGCCGGTTTTGGTGCGGTATCATTGATTTTTAAAGAGTAGCGTATATCGACATCGACGGGGAATTTTATTTTAGTGTTCGTGAAATTATCGTTCCGGATCGTGTTGACATCCGGAATGCCGCAAAGTTCTCACTCCCACCAGCATTTCGTGTCATCTTATCACAATCGCCTCTTCCAATCTCCGAAGTACGCAATCTGCCTTCGCCTCCCGAGCGTCTATCTCATATCGGCCCTGTTGAAACCCCCTGAAAAATATGGGGGGTGGAACCATCCAGACAGCCGATAAATGGAAGCGAATCACAGGAAAACAGGATTTCAACAGAGCCCTCATATCATAATGTTAATAATACGTGTGAATTGTTCCGAATTGGGACCGTAAATGAAAACACTGCCGATATTTGTTGTATATAGTACCTGACGGGGTACATTTAAGATTAAAATAATAACATTTTTCAGCATTTAGATTAATCAATTTAATAGTGGTGCATCTGATTTAAGCGGGGGCTCTATTATATCGTGTTTGATCATGTGCGGATAAATCGCAGAATGTTATTTGCATCTCTTTTTTTTCTGGTCCTGCTGTTTGCCGGGACAGTATCCGCAGTCAAGGTCTCTCCACTACTCCCCCCGGATCTTTATTCAGGTAATGGATCGGTTGCAGGTTCCGGTTCTCTTTCCCGCGTATTCAGCTTCCCCGGTTTATCCGTGTCCGGAGATCCCGTCTGGTCAGCGTATAATGCCCGGCAAAAGGTCAGTATTGCGGCAACCGGGTCCGGAACCGTTCTTGTGGCCGGTGCCAACGGCTCGTTTTCAATGCAGCTTGCCGGCATCGGTCGTTCCGGTGCAGTTCAGCCGGTACTCCCCGGGACAAATGATGTGAAGGGAACCCGGCTGGATATCCTGCGGCCCGGGTTCGATGAGTGGTATGTCAGCCGGGATACCGGTATCGAGCAGGGGATGACCATCACAGTCCGGCCGGAAGGATCCGGTTCAGTCCATGTATCCTATTCCCTCTCCGGAGACCTCAAGCCGGTTCTTACCGGGCCGACTCTCATGTTTTTCGACAAGCACGGCCCGGTGATGCAGTACACGGGACTTTCAGCTCATGATGCTGCAGGTCGGGCGCTCCCGGCCAAAATGACGCTCTCCGGTAATTTGCTTTCCTGGCAGATTGACGACCGGGATGCAGTTTATCCTGTGACAATTGATCCAACCATTGATGCCCAAGCTGAAATCCTGCCGAATCCGGATCAAGTACTAAATGCCCAATTTGGATACTCAGTTTCGGTGTATAATGATACGATGGTGGTCGGAGTGCCCGGCACCTATGGATCTGGTGGAGCGGGCACACCTTCGGGTGTAGCGTATGTATTTAAAGAAATTGGGGGAATCTGGTCACCAACGCCGGTCGTGACTCTTGAGGCTCCGGATCAAGTAGATGACAACATTAGTTTCGGGTATTCAGTTTCGGTGTATAATGATACGATAGTGGTCGGAGCGCCTTATGCCGATGGAACTTTAGAAGCGGGTTCTGATGCGGGTGAGGCGTATATATTTAAAGAAACCGGGGGAATCTGGTCACCAACGCCGGTCGTGACTCTTGAGGCCCCGGTTCCGGATCAAGTAGACTACGCCAATTTCGGGTACTCAGTTTCAGTGTATAATGATACGGTAGTGGTCGGAGCGGAGGGGGCCAATGGAAATTTGGGACAGGGCTCTGATGCAGGTGAGGCGTATGTATTTAAAGAAACCGGGGGAATCTGGTCATCAACGCCCGTTGTGACTCTTGAGGCTCCGGATCAAGCAAATGGCGCCATATTCGGGAACTCAGTTTCGGTGTACAATGATACGATAGTGGTCGGAGCGTATTATGCCGATGGAAATTTGGGACAGGGCTCTGATGCAGGTGAGGCGTATATATTTAAAGAAACCGGGGGAATCTGGTCACCAACGTCAGTTGTGACTCTTGAGGCTCCGGATCAAGCAAATGGCGCCATATTCGGGAACTCAGTTTCGGTGTTCAACGATACGGTGGTGGTTGGAGCAACGGGCGCTAGATCTAATGCAGGTGAGGCGTATATATTTAAAGAAACCGGGGGAATCTGGTCACCAACGTCAGTTGTGACTCTTGAGGCTCCGGTTCCGGATCAAGTAGAATCTGCCTCTTTCGGGGAATCAGTTTCGGTGTTCAACGATACGGTTGTGGTTGGAGCAACAGGCGTTAGATCTAATACGGGTGAGGCGTATGTATTTAAAGAAACCGGGGGAATCTGGTCACCAACGCCGGTTTTGACTCTTGAGGCTCCGGATCAAGCAAATGGCGCCATATTCGGGAACTCAATTTCGGTGTACAACGATACGATAGTGGTCGGAGCGCCTTATGCCAATTCTATTATAGGTGAGACATATGTGTTTTTATCTGATAATCTTCCGGTCGCTTCTTTCTCCGCAAACCCGATTACCGGTGCCGTCCCGTTGACCGTACATTTTACCGATACTTCATCTGGCAGCCCCACAGGCCGGGCATGGTTCTTTGGCGACGAGAATTACACGGAGCCATGGACGGAACTAAACGCAAGTGCCGGGTGGCCGGCACGCAACAACCAGAGCAGTGTGGTGATGCCGGATGGTAGTATCGTGCTGATGGGAGGTTGTGATGGCACTAATTTTTATAATGATACGTGGCAGTCACCCCCGGGGTCTGACGGAGCAACCTGGACGGAGGTGAACGCAAGTGCCGGGTGGCAGGCACGTTACGGTCAGAGCAGCGTGGTGATGCCGGACGGCAGTATCGTGTTGATGGGCGGTTATGATGGCACCAATTTTTATAATGATGTGTGGCAGTCATGGGATGACGGCGCTACATGGTGGGAGGTCAACGCGAATGCCGGGTGGACCCCACGATATGGCCAGAGCAGTGTTGTGATGCCGGACGGCAGCATAGTGTTGATGGGCGGTTATGACGACACTGGCAATCTTGACAGTGACGTGTGGCAGTCACCATCAGGTTCTGACGGTGCAACCTGGATTGAAATGACCACGGCCAATGGATGGTCGGGGGGACGATACGACCAGAGCAGCGTAGTAATGCCGGACGGCAGCATAGTGTTGATGGGCGGTTATAACCCTAATGGTCCGGATGCTGCGCCGTTTAATGGTGCTGAAGAGGATGTATGGCAGTCACCACCGGGTTTTGATGGGGCAACATGGACTCAGTTGGTTACGTATCCTGCCCTGTGGACCCCACGATATGGCCAGAGTAGCGTGGCGATGCCGGATGGCAGCATTGTGCTGATGGGGGGTTATGACTCTACCGGCCATCTTGACAATGACGTGTGGCAGTCACTACCGGGTTCTGACGGCGCGGCGTGGACGGAGGTGAACACAAGTGCCGGGTTTTCGGGAAGATACGGTCAAAGCAGCGTGGCGATGCCGGATGGCAGTATCGTGCTGATGGGTGGATATAACAACACGGGCTATTTTGATAATGAAACCTGGCAGTTCAACCCCGTCGGGTCGTCACTAGTAAACCCCTCGCATACCTATACGGTACCGGGAACTTATCCGGTAGCACTCCAGGCATATAATAGCCTTGAATACAACAGCACACTATTACCCGGATATATTACCGTAGCTGCTGCCGGCTTCACTGCCAATGTCACCTTTGGAACTCCCCCACTCACCGTGCAGTTCTATGACACCTCCACCGGCTCTCCGGAGATGTGGAATTGGAGTTTCGGTGATGGGAATTGGTTCAATACCACAAGTGCAGCCCAGAAAAACCCGGTCCACAAGTATGAAAATCCCGGAAATTTTGACGTTAGTCTTAATGCAACCTATGCATACGGATCGAATACTACGATCCGGACGAATTATATTAACGTCACAGGTCCCAGACCGATCCCTAATTTTATTGCAAACGTCACCACCGGTCCAGCACCACTGCCGGTCTTGTTTACCAATCAATCGTCAAATAATCCCACCGGATGGGCCTGGTTCTTTGGCGATGAGAATTATACAGAGCCTTGGACGGAGATGACCTCAACCTGGTTCGGGTATGGAAGAAGTCTTTTCAGCAGTGTTGCGATGCCTGACGGCAGCATCGTGCTGATGGGCGGTTTTACCGATATTAACGGTTATGTCGAGTATGATCTCAATGACGTATGGCGGTCGATTGATGGTGGCGCAACCTGGACTGAAGTGAATCCGAGCGCCGAGTGGACGGCAAGAAATGAATTCAGCAGCGTGGTAATGCCGGATAACAGCATTGTTCTGATGGGAGGTCAAGATAGCAACGGTCCAGAAGATGACGTGTGGCAGTCACCTGATGCCGGTGAAACATGGTCCCTGGTGAATACAAGTTCCAATAACAACATGTGGTCGCCACGATTTAGCCAGAGCAGTGTTGTGATGCCGGACGGCAGTATCATCCTGATGGGTGGTGATACTTACAGCGGCTATAAGAATGACGTGTGGCAGTCGCCGCCGGGTTCAGATGGCGCAACATGGAATGAGGTAACCCAAAATGCCCCGTGGTCGGCACGGATGGATTTCAGCAGTGTGGCTATGCCAGATGGGAGCATCGTGCTGATGGGCGGTTATAATGGCACTAATTTCTATAATGACGTGTGGCAGTCGCCACCGGGTTCAGATGGCGCAACATGGAATGAGGTAACCCAAAATGCCCCGTGGTCGGCACGAAATCTTTTAAGTTGTGTGGCTATGCCAGATGGGAGCATCGTGCTTATGGGTGGGGGATACAATGACATCTGGCGGTCGACCGATGACGGTGCAACATGGATGAATATCACTCCAAGCGTAGGATGGGCGGAAATATGGGGTCAAAGCAGTGTGGCAATGCCTGATGGCAGCATCGTAATGATGGGATCTGGGTATGATTACGTCTGGCGGCTCCAGCCCGCCGGCTCGTCTTCACAGAACCCGTCGCATACCTATACTTCACCCGGGATCTATAACGTAACACTTCAGGCATTCAATACCGGCGGATACAACAGCACGGAGAAGACCGGATACATCACGGTCACGAGTGCCTCAGGCTCCCCATATTATACCGTCGCGACATCGATCGGCCAGGGCGCAACGGTGTATATTGGAGAGCAGGGGTTAAACCTGACCCATGCATTTAACGCGGCTCAGGGCTTCCCGGCCCCAGTTGCAGACAGCAATACCCCGGTTACGTCCAATATGACCATCGGCTGGTGGGCACTCTCTGCAAACATCCAGACGACCCCGCCATATCAGACAATCAGCCTTGGCAGCTCTTATCGATCGTTTACTGTTGCACCGTCTGCCTTTGACGGATACACCGGTGTCTGGTATCTCGTGAATCCGTCCACGGGAAGGGCGTGGATTACCGGTAGTGGCAGTACTGCCACTGCGATCCCGGTAATCAACGTCCAGGATCCATCTCTTGACCTTGGAGTCTGGGACTTTACCCTGGGAACGGATGTGACCGGCCAGTCTGTCTCACAAGGAGACTCCCTCGGATTTACGATCTCCACCAACATGGCCGGATCACTAAATGCCACATATCGCAGTCCGGTCTATAACAGCACCGCTGACGGGTACATTGACATTAATGTTACAACTCCCGCAGGAACTTCCCTGGCAAGTCTCTTAGACTACGGGGGATCAGCCCATTCGATCCTCCAGCAGAACGTCTCCTTCCAGCCATGGGTATGGGGGAATGTCCCGTCAGCACCTGTTGCATGGTCGACGAACGTCAGGAATGGAAGCGGGAACTATGACTATCCTGCAGGAACGTACTCCGTATGGGCGGAATCCGGGCTCAACAACATGAGGACTAACTACCAGAACGGTGGAGCCGATTATACCGGCAAAACCGTTTCCCCGGTATATTCCATAACCCTCACATCAGGAGGATCAGCACCGGTCGCCAGTTTCACCACGAACGTAACTGCCGGCGTCGTCCCGCTGGCCGTACAGTTCAGCGACACCTCAACCGGCACGAATATAACCCGGAACTGGAGTTTCGGGGATGGTTACTACTCGACCGACCAGGCCCCTGTCCATACGTTTAGCCAGTCGCAGGTGTTCAACGTCACGCTCACCGTGACGAACGGTGCAGGGCTCTCCAACAGCACCATGCAGCAGGTCACCGTGAATGCGGCGCAGATCGCTACAACCTCAGCCTTGAACGGGACCACGATAACGAGCGCCGCGAACACCCCGCAATCCCTGGCCATCAACGGGACCGATCTTCAGAATACCGGCGGCAGTGTAACAAATACCAGCACGACCGCCACCATCACGGGTGGCAATACCTTCTGGCAGTCCGTAGTGATCTACGCGGAGAGCGTAGCCGTCAACACGACCTCCGGAAACAACACGGTGACCGCTACGAATGTGAACCAGGCGGTAATGCAGAGCACGCCGGTTACGGCTGCCCTGAACCAGAGCATAGGAACCGTCTCGGTTTCGCTCGCTGTTGCCCTGAACCAGTATGTCTCTAATGCCCCGGTCAACATCACCATCACCCAGGGTGCAACGACCAATACCGTCAACGCATTCCAGCTGGCAGCACAGAATTCCAGTATCAGCATCGGGAGTATTGCGTATACCGTCAACTTCACCAACACTGAGACTATCAACAACAACCTGACCCGGAATACCACCCAGCAGACCGTGGTGGTTACCATGAGCGTGAACCACACGTGGGTTGCCCAGTACGACAACGGGACAAACGATTACGGCCGTGACAACATCACCGTTCTCCGGTATCCCGAATCGGGAGACCCGCAGGTCCTGAAGACCTGGTTCGACCATTACGATGCCACGACAAACATGGACTGGTTCGAGGCCGATTCTCCCAACGGTCTCTCCATCTTTGGCCTTGTCGAATATGCCGCCCAGCAGGCAGCGGCCTCCCAGCAGGCGGTTTCGGGCCCGGGAAGCGGCAGTTCCCAAGGCGGTGGAAACAGAGGAAGCGGGTATAATGCGCCGGATGATGACCCGCAAGAAGCGGAGCCGCCGGCTCCGGTACAGGCTGCACCACCCGGCAGCCAGCAGCAGGCAGGGGCCATGAGCATCGTGGCGAGCCCGGCGACCCTTCCGGTCGACGGGTCCGGGCTGCTGACCGCTTCGCTTGGCGTCCAGTCACCGGACAAGACCGCACTCCTGGCCCTTCCGGCGGGCCTGCGGGCTACGAATAGCGCCGGCCAGACCCTTTCGGTGATAAGCATCCAGCAGCTTGACAGCAGCAATGATCCCGCGACCGGGGACAACTCCATCTATACCCTTGCCGGCCCGGTTTACCAGTGCGGTCCTGACGGCGCTCAGTTCGCGCCGGCTATTACGCTGACGGTGACACTGACCGCAACCCAGTGGGACTCGGTGAACGCAAACGGGATGCAGCCTGTAATCCGCTCGTATTCGCCGGCAACCAACACCTGGACAACACTTGCTACCCAGAGCAATGCCGGTACAAGGACACTGTCCGCCCCGGTTTCACATTTCAGTGATTTCGCGGTATTTACCCAGCCGGTCTCGCAACCAACGGAAGCTACCCCGCTGTCAGCACCCACCGACCCGTACGATATTATTCTCTCCATGTTCGTGTGGGTGGCCGGGGTCCTTGAGAAGAACCCGATTATTGCTGCCATCTGCGGGGTGCTGCTCTGCGCAGTTCCCATCACATGGTGGTGGTACCGCAGGAAGAAGATGTATGACAGGATCTTTAACTGAAGGAGGAGCCCGGAATGAAAGCACCTGAAAACCGTTACAGGGCAATCGCGGTCATCACGATACTAGTGTCCGTCATCGGGCTTATTATTCTCCCGGCCAGTGCAGCGCCGGGAGTCTCCGGATTACCGTCTGCCTGGTTCTCCGGTTCACCCACCCACGGTTCTGCACCTCTTACGGTTATGTTTAAGGATGTCTCAACGGTAGTTACCGGCACTATGTGGAACTGGTCGTTTGGGGATGCCACCTGGTTCAACGCTACGTCAAGCTCGAACCCGACTCACATTTACCTGAGGCCGGGGACCTACACGGTCTCGCTCACCGTCACCAATGCTACCGGCAGCAACACGGATACCCGGACCAACTATATCACCGTAAACCCTGCAGGCACCGGGTTGCCTGTCGCCTGGTTCTCCGGTACTCCCCTGTCCGGTGCTGCGCCACTTACGGTTATGTTTAAGGACGCTCCGACTGTAATCGCAGGTACTATGTGGAACTGGTCGTTTGGGGATACCACATGGTTCAACGCTACGTCAAGCTCGAACCCGACTCATATCTACCCGAGAACGGGAACATACACGGTCTCGCTCACGATCACCAACGCTTCCGGCAGCAACACGGACACCCGGGCAAATTACATCAACGTTACCAACACGTCCCCCGGCAATCCAGACTCCCGGACCAATCGCATCACCAACGCTACCGGCAGAAACATCGGTACCCGGGCCAATCACGTCACGGGAATCTCATCATCTCACCATGGCGCCGCCATCAACGGGGAGGTAGTGGCACGTCTTCAGGCAGTCCTTACCAGTCTCAACCGCCAGGGAGTTGATGTAAGCCTGGCACAAACTGACATTGCATCGGGTAACGTAAATGCTGCTACGCAGGAACTCATGGACTATCACAAGAACAATCCGGGACTTTCACTGGATGGCCCCCGGCCACCCGGGTTCACGCTCACCGGAGAGGCAGTGGCACGTCTTCAGGCAATCCTTACCAGTCTCAACCGCCAGGGAGTTGATGTAAGCCGGGCACAAACTGACATTGCATCGGGTAACGTAAATGCTGCAGCGCAATGGATTGCTGAATACCAAAAAGAACACCCTGTCAGGATGGGGAACCGGGCTGCCATGCCCGGTAGTAACATCACCCGGTGGCAGACGGGAAACTCGTTCCCGCAGCAGCATCCCGGGGTCGCCAACCTGTCCAGAACCCGACCACAACCATGACTCCCGCCCTGGCCGAAGGCGACTGGAAGCGAATCCCCGGTGTGAAGTAACGTGAATTCAGAATTTATTCACGGTACCCGCTCTATCGCAATCCGTGGCGCCACAGCGCCGGGGACGAGCAAACAGAGAAGTCCCCGGGAGCATATGAGTGAGCAGGGTACATCCAATAAAAACGAAATTTTTCGTCGCTGGAATGGGACTATGCCCAAATCATTTCGCAAGTTCAAGTGCGACGCGAAGATCCTTATCGGAGAATGGTTTCAGGATAAACCACACGGGTTTGATGCTTTTAACCCGGTCGAGTATTTCATCCGCACTGTGTGCTGTGAGAAAAATAATTTTTGAATTCGAATGCGCTTTTATTTCCTGTGCCGCAGTAACCCCATCGATTTTCCCGGGCATGCTGATATCCATGAACACAAAATCAGGGTTTGTTTCCAGGGCGCGTTTTACTGCGTCCTCGCCGTTTTCTGCAATAGCGCAGACGTCATATCCAAGACCTTTCAGTCGCAACCGCAAAAGACCCCGGATAATCTCATCATCGTCGGCAATCAGGACGTTTTTCTTCTCCATCTCTTTATCACCTATGTATGCTGAATGAAAATAGTTTTTCCAGATTTTCCATCTCTGTGCTCGTACTTCCGCATGAGTTATTTCAGATGAACCCGGTCCGCTGTGGAGAACGGTGTTGCAGGGGAGATAAAACGGGGAGGAGCGCGGAATTTATTGGAGATGCTCAAGTATCATTACCTGTGATCTACGAACCGGTATGCATCGTTTGGTACCGTTATCTCAAACCGTGCACCGCTGCCAGGTTCACCGGTTTCGCGGATGCTGATGCCGGTGAAATCGAGAATTTCACGGCAAAAGGCTAAACCAAGCCCGGTGTTATTCCCGAAACCCCGGTCGAAGATCCGCTCCTTCTCTTCGACCGGCACACCATTTCCATTATCCTCGCATATGATACTGTGGTTATCACCGGAGTTCTGCATAAAAAAACGAATGGTTGTGATTTTCCCCCCGTGGCGGGTTGCATTATCTATGAGGTTGTAAAAGACATTCGCGATAAGGGCATCGGCGAAGATTTCGGTTCCGGGAGGAAGATCATTTACGATCTGCAGGTGCCCGGTCGCATCATCTTTTTTCGCAGTCTCTACTATTGCATGGACATCTGCCCAGATCGGGGTATTGATCCCAATCTCTTCGTATGTCTCGGTGAACCGGATGATGGAGGAGATCCGTTCTGTAGCGGCTCCGATCTTTTTAATATATTCATGGTATGTGGGGTCAGTCAGCGTATTTTCGAGCAGTTCATAGTATAACTGCAGTACCGTCAGCTGGCCAATGATATCGTGCCGTGTGATGCCGGAGAGAAGTTTAAGCTTCCTGTTCGCCGAGTCCAGCGACTGGTTGTAAAATTTCATGAGTTCCTTTTCATGGAACTCCATCTCCCGTTCAAGTACTTCACTTACCTCCAGCGCTACCTCAGACTGTTTCCGGGAAATCGCATACTGGATTTTGTTCGAAAGCTCTGCGAACTGCGACCGGGGTTCGCCACCTTTCTGGATATAAAAATCTGCCCCGTTGTTAAGTGCCTCGATGACCACCACTTCACGCCCTCTGCCTGTGAAGATGATGAACGGGGTTTTGTTCCCCGATGCCCTGATCTGTTTGAGAAAAGAGATGCCGTCCATTCCCGGCATCTGGTAATCCGAGAGGATAGCATCGTAAGTCTTTGAATCCAGGAGAGAAAGTGCCTCCGGGGCAGAGGTAATGGTGTCAACGGAAAACAGCCCCCCATGCTCAAGAAAGAGTTTCCCGACCTCAAGCAGGGCGGATTCATCATCGACATAGAGGATGTTGTACATGGTTTCTGATTGCTCGATATTGAGCGATACTCCGTATATAACTTACCTATCACAAAAGTCCAGGTACCGTGGTTTTGGTGTAATCACAGCCGGCATCGTGTACCTACCGTTCACCTTTTTTCCTCTCACGATGAATCATTATCAGGAATTTCCGATAATTCACAAATACAAAGACAACTCGAAGGTCACGGGATGTATTCGGTTCTGTACGTTGATGATGAAGCTGAGCTGCTTGAGATCTGCAAACTCTTTCTCGAGCTGGAGGGACAGTTCTCCGTAGACACCCTCACGTCCGCCGAAGAGGCGCTTACGCTCATACAATCAAAGAACTATGATGCCATCATCTCCGATTACCAGATGCCGGAAATGGATGGCATCGCGTTTTTAAAACAGGTCCGGGGTTCCGGAAATACCATTCCGTTCATTCTCTTTACAGGCCGCGGCCGTGAGGAAATTGTCATCCAGGCACTGAATGAAGGTGCTGATTTCTACCTCCAGAAAGGCGGTGAACCGCGGAGCCAGTTCACCGAGCTTGGGCATAAAATCCGGTCCGCAGTCAGTCGCAAAAAGGCAGAGGAAGAACTTAAAACTGCACGCGATGTTCTTGAAGACCGTGTCCGGCAGCGGACCGCTGACCTGTATACTGCCAACCTGCAGTTGCAAAGCGAGATCGAGACCCGTAAACAGACCGATTCTGCTTTGCGGGAGAGCGAAGAGCGATTCCGGATCTTAATCGAGAAGGCACCGGAGGCAATTCTCCTTTTTGATATGGATCTCGACCGGTATATCGATGCAAATGCGAGGGCAGAACAATTGTTTGGCTGCAGCCGGCAGCAGCTGCTCGACGCCGGGCCCCAGCAGTTCTACCTGGCGGATCAGTTTGACGGACTACCCTTCCGTGAAACGGTCATCGAACACCGGAAACGGGCACTGGCAGGAGCAGAGCTGGTGTTTGAACGGCGTATCCGGAATGCCCGCGGTGAAGACCGTATCGTCGAGGTACGTCTCGTCCATCTTCCGTCTTCCACGAAAAAACTGATCCGGAGCAGTTTTGTTGATATCACCGATCGTAAACGATTCGAGGTTGCGCTTAAGGAGAGCGAGGAGCGTTACCGCGCCATTGTCGAACACGATTACCGGAGTATGTTTGAGAACATCCAGGATGTATTCTATCGCACCGACGCGAAGGGAATCCTGACCCTCATAACCCCGTCAGGGGCCAGACTGCTTGGATACGCGGGAACTGATGAGATGATCGGCAGGGCCGCCACGGAGTATTACGCGGACCCGGTACAGAGGGACCGTTTCCTGACCTCCCTGAAAATGAAGGGGGCAGTCTCCAATAGTGAGATTACCCTGAAACGAAAAGACGGGGCTCTTGTCATCGTATCGACAAGCAGCCACGTCTATTACGATGCCAGCGGGAGCTATGCAGGTGTCGAGGGGATCTTCAGGGATATCACGCGATTCAAACGCGTGCAGGAGGAACTCAGGCAATCTGAGGAAAAATACCGGATTCTCGTCATGCACAGCCAGGACGGGGCATTCCTGATGCAGGACGGGATTCTCCAGTTCTGCAATGAGGCATTTGCTGCCATGATCGGGTGTAATCCGGCTGACATCATCGGAACGCCGGTTCCGGACCTCATTGCCCCGGAGGATCGCGAGATGGTTATGGAGCGTCAGCGGAGTCGTCTTGCGGGAGCATCCCTGGAGGAGTCATATGAGTTCAGGATGCTCCACCGGGACAAGACGACCCGTGTTCCCGTTATACTGTCCGTAGGGATCGGGACCTTTAAGAACCGGCCCGCCGTCATCGGGACGGTCCGCGACGTAACAAAGGAGCGTGAACGTGAATATGCCCTGCGGGAAAGCGAAGAGAAGTACCGGGCACTCGTAGAGTCTTCCTTTGATGGCATCGTCATCCACCAGGACGGCGTGATTGTTTTTGCGAATGCCACTGCTGCCAGTCTTATCGGGGCAGGATCTGCGGATGAGGTCGTGGGAAAGCCGATCCTCTCGTTTGTTCACCCTGAATTCCGCCAGGTCGTGATCCAGCGAATGCATACTGCAATTGGTGAAGCACAGCCTGTCATCACGGAAAAGTTTCTCCGTACCGATGGCATCGCTATCGATGTGGATGTGGCGGCGGTGCCGTTTGTCTGGAAAAACAGGCCTGCGGTGCATGTCGTCTTCCGGGATATTTCTGAACGTAAACGTGCAGAAGAGGCCCTCATGGAGCGTGAGCGGAAAATACGGGCTGTTTTCGACAGCACATACCAGTTCACGGCTATAATGACACCCGATGGAATCCTGACGGATGTCAATAGCACCGCCCTTGGATACGGAGGCGTACAGCTGCCGGAGGTGATCAACCGCCCATTCCGGGAAACCACCTGGTGGCGCGGAAATGCAGAACGAGTGCAGCGGCTGAAGGATGCAATCGGTGAGGCTGCATCTGGGAAATTCATCCGTTACGAAGTCGGGTTGCAGGGGATCGGAAATACAACGATGTTCTTCGACTTTTCGATCAAACCTGTTTTTGACCAGAACGGGAAGGTCGCACTGCTTATCGCAGAAGCACGCGACATCACCGATCGCAAACGTACTGAAGACGCGTTTTGCCTTACCAGCAAAAAACTCGGTATTCTCTCTGGTATAACGCGGCACGATATCAACAATCAGTTACTTGCGCTGCGAAGTTACCTGGCCCTCCTGGAAACAAAGGGGGGAGATCCTGTCTCGGGTGAGTATTTCCGGAAGGCAAAAACCTCTGCAGAGAGTATCTCTGCCATGATCCAGTTCACCGGTGAATATGAGTCGATTGGGATCAATACCCCGGTGTGGCAGAACCTCCGCACCCTGGTTGAAACTGTAATACGACAAGCCCCGGTCGGAACGATCCTGGTGAAAAACGATCTCCCTGCCGGTGCAGAAGTCTATGCCGACCCGCTGATTGTCAAAGTCTTTTACAACCTTATGGAAAATGCGGTGCGACACGGCGAGAACGTTACTACCATCCGTTTCTCTGGTGAGGAACGCAATGGCGGTTATCGTGTGGTGTATGAAGACGATGGTGCCGGTGTTCTTTCAAAAGACAAGGAGCGGATCTTCGAGAGGGGTTTTGGGAAGAACACAGGACTTGGGCTTTTCCTGTGCCGGGAGATCCTTTCAATCACCGGTATTACCATTCGTGAAACCAGCGAGCCAGGTAACGGTGCACGGTTTGAGATGACGGTGCCAAACGGGAAATACCGCATATAGACCCGGCACCACTCTGCCTCAAGTCCCGGCGTCCACAGGTACGGTGTCTCCTGACCCCAAGGCCGCGGGTCAGGAATCCGTGACGGCGCCTTGGTTATGTGCGGAATGAGCCTGCGGGTACCACAATCTCGAATCGTGCCCCCCGGCCCGGCTCCCCGTTCTCGGTGATGGTGATCCCGGTGATTGCGAGGATCTCCCTGACAAGAAAGAGCCCCATGCCCTTCCGGTCCCCCTCCTTCCGCGTGAAGATGGCCTCCTTCATCCCGCCCGGGATACCGATGCCGTTATCCTCGAAGATGATCGCCATGCTGTTGTGGTTCGGGTGTACGCTGATTTCAATCCCTGTAGCATGGACTCCGTGGCGAGCGACATTTTCTGTCAGATAGAGAAAAATCCTGGCGAGCAGGGGATCGGCATATACCTCAAGAGATGCAATCTCCGGAGCGATCCGGATCCGCAGAGTCCCGTGAGATGGGATCAACTGCTGGACCCGCTGCCACTCCGGCGGGTTGATACCGATCTTCTGGAACTCTTCGGTGAAATCGATCTCCCGCTGGATCTTCAGGGTGAGGTTTTTGATCTCACGGTTAAGAATATCCCGCTCCCCCCCGGCCGGCATGGAATACGCCATGTCAACAGAGCCGATGATACCCGTAATTATATTCCTGATCTCATGGCGGGTGACCTCATCCATCATGTCCAGCTTTTTCCTGGCAAGGACTGCGGCAGCCTCGGCCCGTTTACGCACGGTGATATCCCGGATAATTACCTGGAGATACGTGGTACCCTGCACAATAACCCGGTTCAGGCTCACGTCGGTATAAAATGGAGTGCTATCAGAATGGGCGAGACTCCATTCAAAAAACTGCGGTTCTCCCGAAAATGCAGCTTCAATTTTTTCTTTCGCTTTTTCTGATGATAGTCTCCCGTCCGGCTGGCGTTCAGGAGAAAAAACTGTAGGGGGTTTCCCGATAATCTGGTCTCTTGTACATCCAAAAATAGTTTCTGTCTTTTTGTTACAATCGAGAAAAACCTCATGATTCATGATAAGGATTGCATCACCGGCACTCTCGAACAGCGTCCTGAACCTCTCCTCGCTCCCCCGCAGTGCCTCCTCAACCTCTTTTTGCTCCGTTATGTCCCGGATGGACTGGATAGCGCCTGTGACCTCACCCTGTGTATTGTACAGGGGAGCCGCGGTGATCCATAGTGTTGCCCCCCTGCCATTGTACAGAAACGGCGCCTTCATTTCTGCAGTAAGTGTCTGCCCGGAGCGTTTCAGGATAGAATAGTTTGCCAGTTGAGCAGGATCTTCATGGAGAACCAGGTCGATAAGAACCGGTTGTCGTTCATGGTAACCAGAGATCGCGTATTCGTAATTCCCTTTTCCGAGCATATTAGAGGCAGCGACACCGCTCAGTTTTTCCATGGCACGATTCCAGGCAATTACCACTCCGTTCGTATCAATGGCAAACGTGGCATCGGGCAGGAAATTGATGATATCTGCCTGCCGTCGCTCAAGATCACGAATGCCGGCATCAGCCTGGTGTTTCTGTATTGCCTGCCGGAGTTTATGTGCAAGTTCGGCAAACTGCGCTTCCGGGTCCCCGCCTTTCTGGATATAGGAGTCCACACCGGAGTTTATTGCCTGGATAACAACATCTTCGCGTCCCCGCCCGGTGAACAGGATAAACGGAATAATATCTCCCGATGATCTTACCGTCTTCAGAAACTCAATGCCATCCATACCAGGCATCTGATAATCGGAGATTATGGCATCGTAATTCTTTGAATTCATTTGCGCCAGGGCAGCCGGAGCAGACGCAATAATGTCAACATGGAACTGCCCGCTCTGCTCAAGGAATATCTTGCCAAGAGCAAGCAGCTCTGGTTCATCATCGACGTAGAGGAGGCTGTACATACGGCATTCGTGACTGGTATCAGGGAAGATAATCCTGTAATCTCCGGATGCGGGCAAGCCTGTCTTTGGCTTCTTCTCTCTTTTCCATCCCGATAGTATTCATAATTTCCGTTACAGGTTTTGCTAACCCGTAGATCTTCTTCCGGCGGCCCTTGTTTGGGGAAGAATCCTCACGACTTTTGATCCAGCCCTTATCGATCAGGTACTTTGCAGCTAAACTTACTTCCGGCTGCCGCAGGCCGGTTCCGCGCTCGATTGCATGTGAAGTTGCTTCCGGAACGTTTGCAAGGAACACCAGCACCGTTGCGACGTTTCTCATCATTCCAATCTTTGTCAGGAGATGGGCAAATTCTTCTTCCTTTTCGGTAAAATAGTGAACGGTTTCCTGTCGCATTGGCACACCAGATTATTCCGTATCGATTCAGAGTTGTTTTTATTATATCGATAAATGCATTCCGTTTTATTTTGTGAAACTCCTTTTTTTGCTCTGCAGAAAACCAACAATCCCGATCCCGTCACGGTGCACCAAAATCAGTCCCGGATAAAGTTTGTGAAGACTGTGGTTTCCCGCTCCGGCAGATGCACACCGGCCTTGAGTCCAGCCTCCCTGCATTTCAGGAAGAACGCCATATTCCGTGCAAGGATGCGCATGGTCTGGAGACCTTCGAGATCCTTCTTCACGTCTTCCGGCTGTCTCCCGTGGACCATGTTCCAGTAGCGGGATGAGATGACGGGCATCTCGCAGATGGTGAAGTACTTATTGAGCTGGTCGAACGTGGCAGTTGTCCCCGCCCGCCGGGCAGAGACTACAGCGGCTGCCGGTTTCAGGTAAAATGTCTGCCGGCCTGCCTGCATGTCGGTGTAAAAGACGCGGTCCATAAACGAGGTTATCGCGCCGGATGCAGCGGCGAAATGCACGGGCGAACCAAAGATAAACCCGTCAGCGTCCTTTGCGATATCGAGAAATTCGTTGACCGTGTCGTCAAACATACATTTTCCGTTTTTGGCACACGTCAGGCAGGCAGTACAGCCGGCAAGCGGTTTGATGCCTATCCAGAAGATCTCCGTTTCGATACCTTCCCCTTTCAGGGTCTTTGCCACTTCGTTCAGTGCCGTCCAGGTGCATCCCTTCTTGTGGGGGCTGCCGTTTACCAGTACTACCTTCATAGTATCCATCCTGATCTTCTCTTACGTCTGTTTGAACATCTGCTTTGCCATTGCAACCCGCTGATCGAGATCGGGGCCTTCAAGCTCTTCCACAACGGATTCGAGAACCGCCGGGATGTCGATATGCTGGGGGCATTTTTCAACGCACTGCCCGCATTGTACGCACAGGGAGGCAAACTCAGGCGTCCCGAGGGCGACTGCCCCGCCAAGCCGGGCAGCGTACATGAATTTCTCCCCTTCGGGGTTGTCGGCCAGGTACAGGTTGTTGTAATGCTCGAAACAGAGCGGGATGTTTACTCCTGAAGGACAGGGCATGCAGTACTGGCAGCCGGTACAGCCCACTTTCATCAGTTCGCGGTACTTCTTCTCCACCCGTTTTACCAGGTGCAGTTCCGCGCTCGTCAGGGAATCCGGGGTGGCCTCGTCTGCTACCTTAAGATTCTCCCGGATATGCGTCTCGTCGTTCATTCCGGAGAGGACAACCGTGACCTCCGGATGATTCCATATCCAGCGGAGTGCCCATTCGGCAGCGCTCCTCTTTGCCGGAGCCTCGTCCCAGATCTTTTTTACTGCAGCAGGCACGTTCCGTGTGAGGTTCCCTCCCCGGAGGGGCTCCATGATGATAACGCCAAGACCTTTTGAAGCTGCATATTCCAGGCCTGCGGTACCTGCCTGGTTCTTTTCGTCAAGGAAGTTGTACTGGATCTGGCAGAAATCCCAGTCATAGGCGTCCACGATCCGGCTGAAATCCGCCCCGGCACCGTGGAAGGAGAAACCGGCATTTTTGATACGGCCGTCAGCTTTGGCTTTGTCAAGGAAGTCAGCCACGCCCAGCTTCTCAACCGTGTCCCAGAGATCGCCAACGAGGGCATGAACGAGATAGTAGTCTATGTGGTCGGTCCGGAGTTTCTCCAGCTGGGCATTGAGGAATTTGTCCATATCCTCCCGCTTTTCGAGAAGCCACGAAGGGAGTTTTGTTGCGAGTTTCACTTTCTTACGGTACCCGCCAGCAAGGGCACGGCCCACGAACGGCTCGCTCTGTCCCATGTGATAAGGCCAGGCCGTATCAATATAATTTACCCCGTGGTCGATTGCACACCGCACCTGCTTTACTGCCCTCTCTTCATCGATTGACCCGTCCGCTTTTGAAGCAAGACGCATGCATCCAAACCCGAGGATGGAGAGTTCGTCGCCGTTCTTCGGCATTTTCCTGTAGAGCATGTCCTTTCACCTGTTTTCTCTCATTTCCTTTTTTATTGAAATTGTTGCGTTCATTTTACGATCTCATCCCGATGTCCCGCAGCCACCCGGATACCTCATTCTGCGCTTTTTTCACATCAGCGCCCCTGACAGCAAGACCCTCAGGGACGGCTGACTGCGGGAACATCTTCCTGATGTCAGAAACACTCCGCCCAAGGCCGCTTCCTTCGTGCGTGCAGAACGGGACAATTGTTTTTTTGGATAGATCATATTCCTCCAGAAAGGTGAAGACCGGCATCGGCATCGTGCCCCACCAGTTGGGGTAGCCAAGGAAGATCACATCATAGGATGCCACGCTTTCCAGGTGCCGGGTAAGCTTCGGCCGGGCATTGGTGCGAAGTTCTTCCTGTGCTGCTTCAGTGGTTTCCGTGTAATCAACGGGATATACATTCACGGATTCAATATGGAACAGATCGCCACCCGTCATCTCCTGGATCATCTTTGCTACGACTTCCGTGTTGCCGACCGGCAGGTTCACGATATTTCCGTTGACATAGTTGTTACCTGAACGTGAAAAATACGCGATCAGGCATCTTGCATTACTTATGTTCATGTTCTTCATCTGCATGTTCGCGTTCCTCCGGCATCCTTCAACCGCGCCGGTCGGTTAGTATCGCCCATGTTACTGTAGTATATATCAAGGATGTATGACATAAATAGTTCATACAAACAAATATGTGACATACTGACAGGTTTGATACTAATGGAAACCACGCCGAAAAAATACAAGTACAGCTGGGGAATCGAGGCAACCCTGGATGTGATCGGGGGTAAATGGAAACCGCTGGTCATCTATCAGCTGAAGGACGGGACGCTGCGGTTTAACCAGATCGTGGACAAGGTTACGCCACGGATTACCCAGAGGATGCTGACAAAAGAGCTTCGCGAACTTGAGAAAGACGGGCTTGTCACAAGGAAGGTTTACCCGCAGGTCCCGCCGAAAGTGGAGTACTCGCTCACGGAAAAAGGACGATCCCTGATGCCGATACTCGACGATCTCTGCGACTGGGGATATGAACATATGAATGACGACATTGAGTTCAAGTGCGAAGAATAAAGCGCACTTCCTGCAAAGGCAAACTCAGGATTTTTTTATTTCTGATCGGGGAACCGGTATGTTCCCTTCGGCACCGTAATCTCAAACCGGGCACCTTTGCCATACTGTCCGGTTTCCCTGATTGAAATCCCGGTGATTCCGAGAATTTCGCGGGAGAGATAGAGACCAAGTCCGGTATTTTTCCCAAAACCTTTGGTAAAGAGACGCAATTTATCCTCATCTGATATCCCAACGCCGTCATCTTCACAAATTACCTTCAGGCCCTCCGGGACGTCCTGATGGAAAAATTGTATCTTTGTGATCTTTTCTCCGTACCGGATTGCATTCTCAACAAGATTGTACACCACTTTTTCCAGGAGGGGATCGGCGTACACTTCAAGGTTGTCAAGATGGGATTCAATGACTATATGCTCATGAGGCAGCGCATTGACTGCCTGTCTGATGATACCCTCAATATTCTGAAACCCGGGAGATTTTACACCGATATTCTGGTAATCCTTGGTAAATGTAATCTGGCGGTGGATTGTCCTGGCTGTATTTTGTGCTTTCTCAAGCATCTCTGCAACAGACGTGTCAGATATTTTTCTGGATATCAGTACCAGGTAACCCTGGAGCATGCTCAGCTGATTGGTGATATCATGACGGGTGATTGAGTTTAACAGGTTGAGTTTTTCATTTGCCTGCTTATAGGCTGCCTGTGCCTGGTTGAGTTCAGCCGTTCGTTCAATAACCCGGTTCTCCAGTTCGTTGTATAATGCCTGGAGTTCATCCCGTGCCCGTTTTCGGTCGGTTACATCCCGTATCGATTCAATTGCACCGATTATTTTTCCCATCTCATCGTGGAGGGGTGTTGCCTTGCCCCACAGGGTGACTTTCCTGTCCCCGGGTAGTACTACATCTACTTCCGCTATGACGAGATCTCCATTCCGTTTTATGAGATTGTATTGCTTCGCAAGTTCCGTATCCGATGCAAATATCGAGTCAAGCAGGAACGGTCTCCGGCACCCGTAGAAGGGCAGGGCATATTCATGATTGTTTTTTCCGAGCATATTTTCTGCCTTTACACCGGTCATCTCCTCAATCGCCTTATTCCAGGCAATGATCTTTCCCTGCAGGTCGATTGCAAGGGTTGCATCCGGAAGGTGGTCAATGATCTCGGCAAGCCGGCGTTCTGATCGGATGAGCGTTTCCTGAACTGTTTTCTCTTCCGCCATGGTCCTGGCGAGTTTCAGGTTGCTGTAACTGAGTCGGGATATAAAACCGGTTAACTTTACCAGGTAGTCCATCAGGTTTTTAATCCGGTCCCGGCTGAACCGGGGGACGCGGTGGAGAGCCGCCAGATAGTCATCCCGGTCAAAACCGTACTCTTCTGCCTGTGCAATAAAGACGGCTTCATCAATGATCTCGTCATCGTAAAAGAACTGGCCTATGAAAATATTGCCAAAATGCTTGTTTCCGATATAGAGTGGCGTTACAACGTCCCACAGGTTATTCCGGCACTTGTGAGCTACGTAATCACCAGCTTTCAGGTTCTGACTCAGGAAAAGGTCGCTCTCCCTGCAAAACTGTGCGGTTCTCTCATTGACCCGGTGGAATTTTGTGCAGATATCCTGCCAGCCGGTAGCTTCAATCACATTTCCTTTCAGGTCAAGAATTGCAGTTACCATTCCGGTCAGCCGGGTAAAATCCTCCATGAGGGACTGGATCGCCGGAATATCGAGAATGTTGATAAGTTCCAGGTCATTGATATCGCTATCGGGCGATAAGACCGAATCCAGTTTCAATCTGAGTCTTTCCTCGCTTTCGCGCAGGGCAGCGGTCCGCTCCTGTACACGGATCTCCATCTCATCATGGGCTTTTTTCAAAGCCTCTTCTATCCCCTTGCGTTCGGTGATATCGCGGATAATACCGATAACCCCGACAATCTCGCCCTCACCATTATAGTGGGGGCAATAAATACCGGACATCCACCCCGATTTTTCGGTTTGCGGGATGTCGTAGCGTATGTCGGGCGATCGGATTATTTCTCCAGACAGCGCCCGCTGTAGTAAGATGTCCACTTTTTGTTCATGCAGGTGGGGGAATAATCTGAATGCATTTTTTCCTACGGCGTCCGTTGCAGAGATACCGGTGAGGGATTCCATGAAGGAGTTCCATACCCGGTAGTTGAAATTGCGGTCATAGAAAACGATACCGTCTTTTGCATTGTCGATAATTTCCTTAAGAAAGTCCTTGCTCTCCCGGAGTTCGCTCTCCCTGGCACGAATCTCTTCGTAATTCTGCCGGAGTTCTTCTTCCTGTGCCGAAAGGTCTTCGTATGCTGCCTTCAGGTCCGCGTTCTTCTTCTCCAGCTCTGCCATCTTCTGCTGAAGCTCGGGATAGTAACTCTTCCGGATGGACAACTCGCCAAGTCCGATAATCCGGTCTCTCTGATCGTGCCATTCGGGTGTCTCTTCAGAGTGCTTCTTCATAGATCCGTTCGATGTCTTTGAGGGTGGGCTGTCGCGGGTTGGTGGCCATGCAGGGATCGTTCATCGCATTCCGTGCAAGTGATGGAATATCCTGTTTTTTAACACCGAGATCTCCCAGCGTCTCAGTCACCCCGAGCATGTCGCGCAGTGATGCAATTCCGGAGATGATCTTTTCTTTCTTATCCGTGACACTGAGGCCGGCAAGGTCCATACCCAGTGCATTCCCGATCTCTTCGAACCGTTTCGGGCACGACGGAAAGTTGAATGCAATGACGTGCTCCAGCAGCAGGGCATTGCATTCCCCGTGGGGAAGGTCCGAGAGACCCCCGAGACTGTGGGCCATGGCATGGACAGCGCCAAGGCTGGCATTGGAGAATGCGAGGCCGGCAAGCAGGCTTCCAAGCATTGTCTGGTACCGGTGCTCAATGTTCTTTGGGTTTTTTACTGCCAGATGGAGATGCGCCTGCATCAGCCTGATCGATTCAAGGGCGTTGACGTCCGTTACCGGTGAACTGGCATTGGAGACATAGGCTTCCACGCTGTGGGTGATTGCATCCATCCCGGTGTGTGCCGTCAGCTCATGGCTCAGGGTTGTGAGAGGCAGCGGATCGATCAGCGCAATATCGGGAACCGTCTTCTTGCTGATGATCGCAATTTTCACGCGTCGTTTGGTATCGTTAATAATGGCGAACTGGGAAACGTCGGCCCCCGTCCCGGCAGTTGTGGGAATGCAGATAAGTGGAGGGGCCGGGACAGGAATGTTATCCACTCCTTCGTAGTCCAGGATATTTCCCCCGTTTGAGGACACAATCCCGATCCCCTTGGCACAATCGATCGGGCTTCCTCCCCCGATGGCCACGATGGAGTCGCACCCGGATTCCTTAAAGATCCGTGCTCCTTTCATCACTTCATGATCGCGTGGGTTGGATGTGACACCGGAAAAAATGGTGTGATTGATCTCCGCATCCTCCAGACTGTCTGTAACGCCTTGTACCCAGCCTTCCCGGATAAGATTGGGGCCTGTCACCACCAGTACATTCCGTGCGCCAAGATTTTTTGCATACCTGCCTGCCAGAAGGCGGGCATCGGTCCCGAGCACAAACTCCGGTGCAACAAATTTCCTCAGTTCAAAACTGCCGGATGTCACCATCAGAAATCCCCCCCCTGTAAGTCAATACACGATATACTATTATTTTAATATTTTGAAGGTAAGGGTCTGATACATTGAAGTGATACATGGAATTTTAACCCGGTGAAATAATGATCAGCGCCCCTGCCCCATACAAATTCAAAAAAGGTAAGATATAAACAGACGAAGAACAATTACGGGCAATAAGAACGATGTTCCATGTATAGCATTCTCTACGTCGATGATGAATCCGCCCTGCTTGAGCTGGGTAAACTTTTCCTTGAGCAGAGCGGGCAGTTCAGCGTAGACACCATTATATCTGCTCCGGATGCACTTTCTCTGCTGAATTCAAAGACATACGACGCGATTATCTCGGATTACCAGATGCCGGAAATGGATGGCATCGCGTTTTTAAAGCGGGTACGAGGTTCCGGAAATAACATACCGTTCATTCTCTTTACAGGCCGTGGCCGTGAGGAAATTGTTATCCAGGCCCTGAACGAAGGGGCAAATTTTTATCTCCAGAAAGGTGGCGATCCCATTGCACAGTTTACTGAACTGATCCATAAGATCCAGATCGCTATCGAACACCACCAGGCTGCAAAGAAGATCCAGTCGCTCAACAGGTTGTATTCGGTCTTGTCCGAGACTAACAGGGCGATCTTTCATATCCGGACAAAGGCCGAGTTCTTCTCCGAGATCTGCCGCATCCTCGTTGAAACCGGCGGATTCCGTATGGCATGGATCGGCCTTGCCAACCCGGAACTGGCGAGCATACGGCCCGTTGCCTCTGCCGGGCACGTTGACGGGTACCTTGATACAGTTAATATCTCTACAGAAGATGTTCCCCGTGGCCGGGGACCGACAGGTACGGCATACCGGGAAGGGAAGTACATTTTTTCCAACGATATTACGAAGGATTCCCGCATGGAACCCTGGCGGGAGAACGCCCTGAAACGTGGGTATCTGGCCAATGCGGCATTCCCGTTTGCTCCCGGGACAAACAATGCCGGCGTGTTATCCCTCTATGCGCCATCGACCGGGTTTTTTGACGAGAAGATCATCATGCTCCTGGAAGAACTTGCCGATGATATATCATTTGTTCTCAGGATCCTCGATGATCAGGATGCCGTGAAACGGGCAGAAGATGCGCTGCGGGAGAGCGAGGAGCGGTACCGCGCTGTTGTCGAAGACCAGACCGAATTCATCTCCCGATTCTTACCGGATGGCACACATGTCTTTTTCAATGAAGCATACTGCCGGTATTTTGGCTTGAACCCTGACGAGCTCCTCGGACACCGGTTCCTGCCAAAGATCCCGGTCGAAGATCAGGAGCGTGTGAAACGGTTCTTTGAGTCCTTAACCATTGACCACCCGGTTGATGTCATCGAGCACCGCATCATCATGGCGGATGGCACGATCCGGTGGCATCAGTGGAGTGACCGGGCTATCTTTGATACGGATGGTCATATCCGGGAATACCAGTCCGTAGGCAGGGACATTACCGATAAGAAAAAATCTGAAGATGACCTTCGGGCTGCTTATGAACAGATTACCGCTGATGAGGAAGAACTGCGTTCCCAGTACGATGAACTCAAGGATCGCGAACAGGTCATCTTTGAGAGTGAACAGAAACTCCAGGGGATTGTCCGGGGTTCCCCCATCCCGCAGTTTGTCATCGATAAAAACCAGCGTGTCATCAGCTGGAACCGGGCGCTTGAAGAGTACAGCGGCGTGAAAGCATCCGAAGTGCTTGGAACAACGCATGCCTGGAAAGCATTCTATGATACGGAACGGCCGGTGCTGTCGAACCTGCTGGTGGAGAATAACCCCGAAAAAATCAAGGAATTGTATGCCGGGAAATACAGCACGTCAAAATATGTCGATGGCGCGTACGAGGTAACTGACTTTTTCCCACGATGGGGGGGGCCATGGCATCTGGCTCTACTTCACAGCAGCAGTCCTCCGGGATTCGCAGGGTGATATTGTTGGCGCAGTTGAAACACTCGAAGATATCACCGAACGAAAAAATGCAGAGGAGGAACTGCGGGCTTCCTATGAGCAGATGACTGCTTCTGAAGAAGAACTCCGGCACCAGTTGGATGAACTGACAAAGAGCGAGGAGGCGCTCAGGGTAAATGAAGAGAAATACCGCTCCCTTGTTGATAACCTCAATGTGGGAGTCTACCGGAACACGGCAGAATTACCGGGCAGGTGGCTCTGGGCAAACCCGGCATTTGTCAGGATACTCGGGTATGATTCTTTACAGGAATGCCAGGAGCACCCGGTCACGGATATCTATGCCAACCCGGAGGAGCGGAAAAAATTCATCCAGGCTGTGAAAACAGACGGTTCCGTCAGGGATTACGAAATAGCGTTGAAAAAGAAAGACGGGTCGCATATCTGGGCGTCCATCACCTCACAGGTAAAAAAGAACCCGGATGGAACGATTGCATGGATTGACGGGATTATTGAGGATATCACTGCCCTGAAAGATGCAAGGGAGAAGGCCCGGCAATACCAGTTCGAGATGTCAATGGCCATTGATTACCTGCCTGATGCTACATTTATCGTTGACCGGAAGGGTTCGGTTATTGCATGGAACCGGGCGATTGAAGAGATGACCGGAGTACATGCAAAAGATATCATCGGGAAGGGAGATTACGAATATGCCATCCCGTTTTACGGACAACGCCGGCCGATCCTGATCGATCTCATCTTTGCATCAAAGGATGAATTAAAAAAAGGAGAATATGTTGAGATAAAGCAGAACGGGGAGATCCTTTCTGTTGAAACACGCGATCCGGTACTCAAAGGGAAACTTGCAATTGTTCGTGCAATTGCTGCTCCTGTCTATGACGAATCCGGAAATATCGCCGGTGCTATCGAAACGATTACCGATATCACTGAACTAAAACGGGCCCAGGAAGATCTCAGGGAGTCGGAGAACCGTTACCGGACCATATTTGAGAATACCGGGACTGCTACTGTCCTCCTTGAGGAAAATACCGTAATATCCATTGCAAATGCCGAGTTCGAGCGACTGTCGGGATATCCGAGAGAGGAGATCGAGGGTAAAAAGCGCTGGACGGAATTTGTAATAAAAGAAGACCTGGAAAAAATGCTTGCCCAGCACCGCTTGCGGCGGGAGAGGAATGAATCTGCTCTCAGACGCTACGAGTTCAGGTTTGTCACAAAAACCGGGGAGATCCGGAATATCATATTAACCGTTGATGTAATTTCAGGTACGAAACAATCGGTTGCCTCCTTAATGGATGTCACGGCTCAGATCCGTGCACAGGATGCCGTGAAACTGGCCAATAAAAAACTCAACCTCCTAAACACTATTACCCGGCACGATACTCTCAATCAGCTTTCGGGTCTTTTTGGTTATATTGAACTTATGCAGCAACACCTGGACGAGCCGGTCCTGCTCTCATATCTTAAACAACAGAAGCAGGCTGCTGAAACGATTAAAGACCAGATAGAATTCACAAGGGATTACCAGGAAGTCGGTGTCCTTTCCCCGGAGTGGCAGCAGGTCGGAGGAACCATCCACAAATCCATGGAAGCGCTCAACCTTAAGGATATCACCGTGTCAGTTGATACCGGGGATATAGCAATTTTTGCTGATCTGCTCCTCGGGAAAGTCTTCTACACCCTCATTGAAAATGCAGTACGGCATGGTAAAACGGTTACACAGATCCGGTTCACCACGACAGAGACTCCGGATGCCCTGAACATTGTGTGCGAAGATAATGGCCGGGGTGTTCCCGTGGAAGCAAAAGAGCAGATATTCAGAAGAGAGTACTACCAGCACACCGGTCTTGGTCTGTTCCTTGTACGGGAGATCCTGTCAATTACCGGTATCACGATTACCGAGACCGGTGAGCCGGGAAAAGGTGCACGGTTTGAGATCGCTGTGCCAGACGGTATGTGGCGTCCGGCAACGAAGGGCCTGTAACGGATGCTCCCCTGATTCATGAAGTCCTGCGAAGGCAACTCACAGGAATTCCGACACGTATCTTTATCCGCCAGTTCATTCACAAAACAGCCCCGGTCTGTTTTAAAACACCCGGTGATTCAGGTTGTGCATTTTAATTTGAGCGTGGATCTCAGAAAAGTATAGATATCTGCCGAGATACTGGATTAACGAGGTGTTTGTTGTGGATGATACCCTAAAATACCATTTCTCATGGGACCTGCTTGGAGATCTCACAACAGGCCGCCCGAACCTGGGCCCCCTGGTCCGTCTGGAAGTGTACCGCCTCATGATGTTTACCCTCCGCGACACTCTCGAACGGGAAGTGGGATCTGAGGCGTCAGACCGGATCTTTTACAATGCAGGGAACCTTGCCGGACTGGAATTTTTCCGCCATGTGATTAAGGAGGCACCCAGTCTTTCTGCTTTTACGAGTGCCGTGACGGAAGCGCTCAAAACCATGAATATCGGTATATTACGGGTTGAAAAGGCCGATCCGGAGAACGGGGCATTTACCTTCACGGTATCTGAAGATGTAGACTGCTCGGGACTTCCCGAACTTGGCTTTGGGGTCTGCACCTATGACGAAGGATTCATCGCCGGCCTCATGGAAGGATTCACGGGCAAAAAATTCCGGGTTAAAGAAGTGGATTGCTGGTGCACCGGTGATCGAACATGCCGGTTCGCTGTTGACCTGATCGGGTGATCCGGGAAACATGACAACATGAGTATTCCTATGAGTGGAGATGAGAGTTCAGCGGGGAGTGAAGGGACAATTCCGGAGAGCGATGCGGAAACCGTACTGGACGTGATTGGCCAGATGCTGATGACCGGCACGTTTGATTCCTCCAGTCTTCCCGGGGATCCGGAACTGCGAAAGCGACTTGTCGAGATCCTGCTCACCCTTGGAGCCGTCCAGAATTTCACGCTTTCCCTGAGCAAGGGCGATCTCGACTCCCGGCTTGAGGCAAAAGGGATCTCTGCCGGCAGTCTCAAATCCCTGCAATCAAACCTTAAACACCTGACCTGGCAGGCACAGCAGATTACGACAGGGGATTTTTCCCAGCATGTCGATTTCATGGGGGAGTTCTCGGAGGCGTTCAACCATATGGTCATGGCTCTGGATGCCGGCCGGGCGAAAATGAAACAACGCGAATTGGAACTCTCAAGCCTGAATGCCCGGTTATTGACGGAAATTACTGTTCGCAGGCAGGTGGAGGAAGCGCTCCGCCTCCAGAACCAGATCTTCGAGACTATTGCAGAAGGTGTTTACATCATCCGTGCCAGCGATGGTGTGATCGTATATACCAATACAAAATTTGAGAAGATGTTTGGTTATGAACCCGGGGAGTTAATCGGCAAACGCGTTTCTGTGGTTAATGCTCCTGAAGATAAAATGAGCCCCGGGGATACTGCAGAAGCGATCATGAAAGCCCTCAATGAAACAGGGGAATGGAGAGGGGAAGTTAAAAACATCAGAAAAAATGGCACCACCTTCTGGTGTCTTGCCGTAGTATCCACGTTCAGACATCCCGAATTCGGAAATGTCTGGATTGCAGCCCATACTGACATATCAGAACAAAAACTGGCGGAAGATGGCCTGCGGCAATCGAACAGGAAGTTAAACCTGCTTTCCAGTATCACCCGCCATGACATCAGGAACCAGCTGTTCGCTTTGAAGGGATTTCTTGAACTCTCAAAGATATGCGCCGGTGATACCGCAAAAATATCAGAATATATTATCAAGGCGGAACAGGCGGCGAATGCTATCGAACGCCAGATCGCTTTCACAAAGGAGTACCAGGATCTTGGAGTGAAAGCTGCGATCTGGACGGGTGTGGATGCATGTGTGAAGAAAGCACAGGTATCCCTGCCCATGCGGGGGATACGGGTGGTCATGGATTGCCCGGATATCGAAGTGTATGCAGATCCGCTGTTTGAAAAGGTGTTTTATAACCTGATCGACAACGCCCTCCGTTATGGTGGGGCGGATATGACAATGATCCGCGTCACCTCGCAGGAATCTGAAACGGGGCTGGTCATTTCCACTGAGGATGATGGTGTCGGGATATCGGCAGATGACAGGAAGCGTCTCTTCGAACGTGGGTTCGGGCACAACACCGGACTCGGATTATTCCTCTCCCGGGAGATCCTTTCGATCACCGGTATTATGATTACAGAAACCGGAGAACCCGGCAAAGGTGCGAGGTTTGAAATCACCGTGCCGAAGGGGGCCTGGCGATTACACAATGGTTAAAAATATGCTTGCAGGATTTCGCAATGGAATACGCAGAGAGAGGTATCAGGAGTTTCTCTTAACCCGAATACATACCCGCCGGTAATGTGGTATTAAAAAAAAGTAAACCGGTACCGCTTAATACCCGCCGCCACCCGATGACAGGGAAGTACTGGCGGTTGCCGGTACCGTAGCCGGCATGGTCGTCACAACCGGTATCGTACCGGACACGTTTGCCACGTACCACAGGTTGTTGAACCCCTGCCCGTTCACGTCGCCCGGTTTGGTATCGCCGGCATAGTAATAGAGCGGTCTTCCCATCCATGCCGTCTGGTTCACGCCGTCTGCCCGGGATACTGCACTGAAGCCTGACGGGTCCAGCACGGAGGGGGCGGAGACGGTGGCAGCACCAAAGGCCGGCCATTTCGCAAGGCAGGCACCGGTGCAGGCGCTTGTCCCGCTGCTGTCCTTTGTAAAGGTATAAAGCGTATTTCCGGCTCCGTCCGTAAGGTACAAGCCGAGGGCCGGAGTATGTGCGACCAGGACATTTTCACCGGGCTTGATCACGAACCAGATCTTCTGGACATTTTCGCCGGTTACATCGCCAGGTTTTGCATCTCCCTGGAAGTAATAGAGTGGCCAGCCATGGTATGTAGTCTGGCTTGTGCCATCGGCCCGCGTTATGGTCCCGAAGTCCGCGGTGCTCAGCGGGGATGAAACCTGTATGGCACCGGCCGAAAAGACCGGCCAGATCACTGCGCACTGCCCCGTGCATGAGCTTGCGCCGCTCGCCGGCACGTCGTTTGCAAAGTAATAGAGGGTCATTCCTTTGGCATCCACAAGGATGTTACCGAGCGTACTGGCAGTAACCTGAACGGTATCGGAAGCCGGCATGGTTGTCTGTCCCGGTGTTGACGGGGTCTGAACCTGTTGCTGCTGCGTACATCCTGCTATGAGCAGTATCGCGGTTACTGCCAGCAGGAGGAAAAAAAGGGGCGTGGTTTTCACAAGCATCACCATGATGGTATGCCCGGCATTCCGCTGCGGGAATGATAATGGTTTTGATCGTTCTCACTTTTTGGAAACAACGGGATAGGGCGAAAGCGGTTCCGACGGATCCCTATGGGATTGCAGCACACGGTTCCGTTGTGTGGATTTCCCCCCTGCCCGTTCCGGCAAAACCTTTTCTTTTGCCCCGCTAAACAACCCGATAGGGAATTTATGGACACTGAGCAACTTTACGTCACGTTTACAAACCAAAAAGTCGTCACGAGCATGCTCCTCCTTGGGATCATCCTCGGGATTGTCCTCTCGCTCCTGGTGCGGTACCTGGCGGGACGGTGGTACATGCCGGCGGCGTTCGTCGCCCTCTGCACGGTCACGGCGGTCGTGTACATGTACTGGCTCGACCGGCAGGACTGGCGGGAAGCGTAACGGGGGCACAGGTTTTCTTAATACCACGTTGACGGCGGCTATTTTTTTTGAATCAAGCGATAGATCTTTCTTCGGGGAAATGTCTCCGATACCCCCGGCAAAACCGCCGGAAAACATCCGGATCACGGGATGATCCCCGGTTGAGATCGACATAATACCCGGTCGCCCGGGTCGGGGCACCGTACCTTACCGCTTGTGGTCATCTGTTTACTTCGGAAAGGGTAGGATTTCTCCGGGGCCATAACGCTAATACCCCAAAAGTCCTATTGAAGAATATCGGGAACAGATCTGGTGACACATGTGAGGATATTCATACCGTGCGATAGGTCAAATAAAAAAATACTCACGGGCCCTGCCACTCATCTTCAGGTTCCTCCTGACTGGCATGATGTGAAAATTCTATGAAGAGGCACTTTTGGCTATCCCTGGTGGTGCTCGTTATCATCGCGGTCATTGCCGTCGTCATTGCCGCGTATGTCCCGGTATCGCAGCCCGCGCAGGCACCGGCAGCGGGAGCATCCAATGAAACCCCGTTTCTTTTTCCGGGCAATCAGAATTCAGCGCCGGTTGTTTACCTGGAGGGAACTACGCCATCCGGCTCACCGGAATGAAGTAAATTAATCATTGGTTGTGTTATCTTATGTTCAACAAAATCAGGGGAATGCTAAAAAACAAGTGTAAGTTTCATCCCTTGCTTATTCTCTGCGTATTGATTATTGCCTTTGTTTTAAATTTTTACATGATCTTTACCAGCCAAACCCTTCTTTTCGATCCTTTGTTTTATTTCCTGATTATCCTGATCGCATATTATTATCCCCGCAGGGGAGTGCCCGCGTCCGTAGTCATTGCAGTTTTATATCTTGCCATGGTCATGGTGGCACCCGGCGAACCTGCGGATATTGTGCTCACCAGTATCGGGCATGCAGGTTTCTTTGTTATCGTCGGGTTTGTGGTATCGTATCTCATTACCCACGTACCGCAGGAATTCGTATTCTATAGAATGATAACAGAGATGATTGAGCAATCCAGGATAAAAAAAATTATAATTCCCTCTTTTACAGCCATATTCACCTCAGTAATCTTCCTTTTGAATTTTATCGCACTTCAGGCTGGCCATTCGATTATCTTTGATCCTTTGTTTTATTTCCCGATTATCCTGATTGCATATATTTATCCTCGCAGGGGAGTGCCTGCATCCGCAGTCATTGCAGTTTTGTATCTTGTTATGGTCATGGTGTCACCCGGCAAATCTGCGGATATTGTGCTCACCAGTATCGGGCATGCAGGTTTCTTTGTTATCGTCGGGTTTGTAGTGTCGCATCTCAATACCCTTTTTTCCCGGTATGGACCAATCCATGAACGTTTTGCAAAAATTGTGGAATTCTCGGATAACGATGCATACATCGGTGGAGCATCGGATGGCACGGTTACCGACTGGAACAATGGTGCTGAACTGTTGTTCGGGTACAAAGCGTATGAGATCATTGGCAGACCATTATCCATACTTCTCTCACCTGGTCGGCCAGATGACATCTCACACCTGCTCGAAAAGATACAGGAGGGCGCAGCATTTGATCAATATGAAATGGAACCGATGACAAAAGACCGGAGGCGAATCCATGTCTCACTTTCCGTCTCTCCCATAAAAAATTATCAGGAACTCGTTATCGGTGCGATAATTCGCATGCATGACATCACCGAACGCAAGCTGCGGGAGCAGGTGATGAAGGAAACCGAAGCCAGACAACGGGCAATGATTACAAACATTTCAGATGTTATTGCAATTATCGATGTAAACAGAATAATGAGATATAAAAGCGAAAATATCGAAAAATTGTTCGGATGGAAGGCGGAAGATCTTGTCGGGAGGCATTTCAGCCAGACCATACATACGGACGACTGGGAACAAATTGACCGGGTATTTAAAAAACTCCTGGAAGAAGAAAACATCTCAGAAACCGTTGAATTCCGCTACCTGATGAAAGACGGAAGCTTCCATATCATCAAGTTAACCGCAAAGAATCTGGTTAATGATCCAAACATCAATGGCATTCTGGTGAATTACCATGACATCACGGAGCGAAGACTCGCAGAAGACACCATAAAACGCGCGAACCAGAAATTAAATGTGCTATCCCAGCTGACACGAAAAGATCTGATCAACCAGGTTGTTATCCTCAATAGTTACCTTGAGCTGGCACTTGATGATGCTGTTGGAGATGGGCAGGTTATCAGGAGAATCCAGGATGGAAAACAGGCAGCCACAAAGATCACCGAGATTGTAGAATTTACTAAAGATTACGAGGATATGGGTGTAAAACCCTCGGTATGGCAGAATGTGAAGCTGACAATGCTGCTTGGGCTCTCACACATGTCTCTTGGGAATATTCAGCGCATTATTGAAACAGAAAACCTCGAGATCTTTGCCGATCCCCTGTTGGAAAAAGTATGTCAGCGCCTCTTTGAGAATTCGGTCAGGCACGGCGACCATGTCACCCGGATCCGCATCCGGTACGAGGTCATTCCAGGCGGAGTAGTCATTTATTTTGAAGATGACGGTCTGGGTATCCCGCAGGAAATGAAAGAGCAGATCTTTATGCGGGCTGCCGGTACCAGTTCGGTCATGCGGAGTCTTCTCTTTGTACGGGATATTTTGGAGATCACCGGGATCACTATTGCAGAAAGAGGAGAACCGGGTAAAGGAGTAAGGTTTGAGATATTCGTTCCTGACGGAACATGGCGTTTTGCCGGGAGGGTGGATGATGACAGCAGGCAGGAAGCCGGAAGAGAAGAAACCTGATACCCCATTTTTAGGGCAAAATATTTTGTCGTGGTGAGGATGGATGAATGTTATGGGATGCGCTTTATCAGGACAGAAACCCTGTCGCTCTACACCACAACTATATACCCAGGCAGGTACTCTTCTTCACCCATCGGACGACGTGTCTCACATGGACCATTCCGGGAGGAATTAAAAATGGATATTGACCCTCTCATTCTCTTGATTGTTGCAGTAATTCTGCTTGTAATACTTGCCAAGTCGATACGGATTGTCAATCAATGGGAGCGGGCAGTTGTTCTGTTCCTCGGAAAATTCGTTGGCATCAGGGGCCCCGGGTTGTTTTTTATCGTCCCGTTCCTGAACAATATTCCCTACATCATCGATCTTCGGGTTCTCACAACCTCGTTCAAGGCTGAACAGACCTTAACAAAAGATACTGTGCCCGTCAATGTGGATGCCGTGTTGTTCTGGCAGGTGATCGATGTTGAGAAAGCCGCACTTGAAGTCAGGGATTACAAAGATTCAATCTCCCTCGCATCGCAGACAGCGCTCCGGGATGTTATCGGCAAAACCATTCTCGCCGATATGCTTACAGGGAGAGAAGCAATTGATGCCGAACTCCAGAGATTGATCGGGAGCCGTGTAAGCGGGTGGGGCATCAGGATCCTCTCCGTTGAGATCCGCGATGTGGTCATCCCGGGTGCACTCCAGGATGCGATGTCCATGCAGGCACAGGCTGAGCGTGAGCGGCAGGCACGTGTCATCCTTGGCGATTCCGAACGGCAGATCGCCGAGAAGTTTGAACAGGCTGCAAAGAGCTACGAGAACAATCCTACCGCTCTGCACCTGCGGGCTATGAATATGCTGTATGAAGGATTGAAGCGGGGACAGTCAACCATCGTTATTGTTCCGTCAACAGCCCTGAATACGATGAACCTTGGGGATATAACGGGCACCATCGCGCTCGCAAAGACGGTAGAAAAAGAGAAGAAAGAGCAACCGGATCACGAGCAGCCACCCCAGTAATTTCCTGTAGTGTACCTGGTCGGCTCTGGTGCGGTCTGCGTTACCGCGTGATCAGGGAAACATAAAGGCCGCCCCATAGCCGGTTCTGCTGCGTTGGCAGGTGGTGATCTATATTTCGCCTCGTTGAAATTCATCGATCAACCGCCTGCAACAGCACCCAACGCACTATCTGCCCGGGCCCGTGTGGTGATAGGTACCTGCGGGGTATTTCAGGTGTCTGCCCGGGCGTTACGATTACAAATCCCGTCGTATGCGTTGACGGTTTGTTCGTCAGCTGACCGCTGAATAGTTACTGTCGGGTTTTGACAGGGCAGAAAAAAAATTGTAAAACATATCCTGCAATTTTTCAGTTTGGCCAGATGACAGATGTTGCCCCGGCTTCAGGCTTTCCTCAGGATAAATCTGATGGCAGCACCCTGTCCCGGATCTCCGGTAACACGATCACCGGCCCAGACTTTCCCCCCGTAACTTTCGATAAGCATTTTGACAATATGGAGCCCAAGACCGTAACTGCTCCGCGTTTTTTTATCGTGCATGAACCGATCGAATATTCGCGGTTTCATGATTATGGGAATTCCCGGGCCGTTGTCCTCAACTGAAATCTCTACCAACTGCTCGCTTATATCCCGGGTGGTGACCCGGATTGTTACTGCAGGCCCTCCGAATTTCAGGCTGTTGGAGAACAGGTTGTCAAATACCACGCCAAGCATATCATTGGCCAGCACATTCCTGTAGCAATTTTCAGTCTGGAAATGAACAGCAGGTCGCGATTCGATCTCTTTTTTCAGGATATCGCCAAGATTGACCGGTCCTACTTCCGGGGGTGTTTTGTAGATGTGGCTGATGGTCTCGATATTCCGGATAACCTCGCTGCTCTTCTGGGTAATACCGATTATCTTCTCGGCGAATTGTTTCTCCTTCTGGCCTGCACTCTCACAGAATAATTCTGCATAGCCGCGTAGTCCCATCAGGGAGTTGAGAATCTCGTACGTAATCGCGTCGAGATAAATATCGAGGTAAATATTGGCCTTCCGGTTCAGTTCTTCAAGCCGGTTATTGCGCTCGGCAAGTTCCTGCCGTGCAACATTGAGGTCATCGCGCTGCTGCTGGATCTCATCCACCAAATCCCGCAATTCATCCCGTTGTTGCCGTATCTCATCCAGCATCTGGTTTAGGGAGCGCGTAAGCGAAACGATCTCCTCATCGCCCTTCTCCGGTATACGCTGTTCAAGATCTCCGGATCTGCCGATGCTCTTCATGCCTTTATCGAGGGTACTCAATGGAGCAAGAATATACTGCTGGAGCAGATACTGGACAACGAAGAGAAAGACCCCGCTGAGTGTGATGATCGCTGCTGCCACGATCAGGATGGATTCCTGCACCTGCTGGTACACGGGCCGGGGTGAATCAACCCGGACCAGGAGGAACGTCGGCTTGTTTTCAATACCGGTAATCATTCCTAAGCCCTCCATTGAAGAATCGTTAACTGCCTGTGATATGATTGCGCCATTTTTCAATCTCTTCTCGGTAGCAGCATTCAATGGCAGGGGATTTGCACTGGTGGAATACGGGGAGAGTGTTCCCGACATCTGGAGTGTCTGTTCTATGGTATCCATACGATCGCTTGTCAGTACCCTTACCATGACGAGCGTTCCCTGCGATGGACCGGCCGTGTTGCCGGAACGGATCGGGTAACCGGCCAGAATAATCGGATCCGAATTGATCCAGGCGATGCCTCTTCGTCCTGCAACTCCTTCAGATGATCCTTCGGAAATGATACTGTCACGGATGATACCATCCAATCCGACAGGTACGGAGTTCTCCAGGGATCCATCCGGTGCAATTGCTTCTGTGAGAACCAGGTCTCCTGTAGAATTATATACCAGGATGTAATCGATGCCCAGGTTTTTCATCGTAATCGGCTGGAACAGGCCTGACATTTCATTCGTTCCCGGCGAATCCGCCAGGAATGCGGACGTCTCATCCCTCACGGACCAGTCCCTGCAGGTTACTGCAACATTCTCAACCTCGTTATTGATCTGGGCGATGAATTTCTGGACGTTTGCCGTAGAGTCTTTCTCTTCCAGAACCCCGAATGACTGGAGGATCAGCGACTGGGTAATGAAGCTCAGTATTACCAGAAAAATAACCAGCGTTACGACAAGGATCAGTCGTGATCGTGTCCGTATCTTCATCAGGTGACCTGCATAATCTCATAGGCAGCAGGTGCATATCAGATTTATCCCTTTATAATATATACATCACAATACTTACGCAAATCGTATTGTGATAACAATAGCCGAAGAGTAGGCAGATCCCTTGTTGATCGGAAGATCATTAATTTTGAAAATAATGAGAAAATAAGGTCCGATGCCCGGAGAGCGGAAAAATTATTTCCCGCCTTTTGCCTTATGGAGGCCCTGTTCATCCTCCACTAACAGGTTAATCACGGTTTCTGATATATCGCCGGCATATTCCCCGGCACGACGAATACTCTCGACAATATAACCAATTGATACCGCTGCTATTGTGTCCTGCTTGAGAACCATGTTGTTGATATCCCCGCAGATATTCTCGAGCGCACCGATCGATTCGATATTTTTATGGGCTTCCCTCATGTCCGCATTAAAAAAGGAGATGATGCTGCGGTCGAATATTTCCAGTGACTGGGCGCTGGATTTCTTAATAGCGCCAATGATTTTTTTATCAACGTCGCCATCAATAATGGGCAGTGAATTCTCGGCAATTCTTACGGCATGGTCCCCGATCCGCTCGATGATCCGGCTTAACATGCAATAATTCATGGCCATTCCGGGTGAGATTCCCATCTTGCGGGAAAGGGAGGTATTCTGCATGATCATATTCGTCTGCCTGGCGATCAGCCAGTTCAACCGGTCCGCATCCATGTCGCGGTTGACAACGTCCTGTGCAAGCGTCTTGTTATGAGTTTCAAGAGCGGTTATTGCATCCTCGTGCATGGTTTTGACGATCACGTACATTCGTTTGATTGTATTATCAAAGGGCATCTCTGACGGGTTGAGGAGATCCTTGATAGTGACATTTGTCTCAGTCTCTTCAACAACCTCCTGGCCGATCGTCATCTGGGTAAAGTCACGCACAACCGATCGGACGAACGGGGGAAACCGCTGTTTTGCCGTTATACGGATGGTGGTAAATCCGGTAATGTACGATCCAATAAGAATCCGGAACAGGAACGCAGGATCCGCTATCGTGCTGCTGTCGATCTCCTTGGTGCGCAGAAGAGGCTCCTCGGTGATCTTTTTTGTTACGAGTAATGTTCCATCCGGCTGGACAGTCAACCCAATGGGATCGTTCTTCTTGATCTTCTGTGATTCTGCCCAATCCTTTGGTAGCGTCACCACAAAGGATGCGCCGCCCGTCACTTGTACACGCCGTATTTCCATCTCACCCTCACCCCAGACCAATAGGAAACTGATTTCACTAGTATACCCTAGTTGTCCATTTCATGAATATATATTAGTATAGTATATGTCGGATAGACGTTTATTGTCTCATGTGAAATGCGTGATTGAATACCGGGGCTTGTGAAAAATAATAGTTTCGCTAAAAAATGACTGACGCACATACGCATTCCGGAAAACAAAAGTTCGCGAAAGAACGGCAATTCACTGAAAATTCTACGGAAACCGTCCTCTTTATCTGTTCCTTTAATTCAGTCCGATCGCAGATGGCCGAAGCTCTCCTGCGGGCCCGGTGCAGGGGGAGGTATGCCGTGTTCTCCGCAGGAATAGCTCCTGCAGGTATCGATCCTTACGCAGTGAAGGTGTTGCTGGAAATCGGCATTGACATATCCCATGCCCGCTCCAAATCCCTGACCCTGTTTACCGGGAAAAAGTTTGATTATGTCATCACGTTGTGCGATCAGGCACTTCTCACTGCACCGGCTGCCCTCCCGCAGGGAACGTATACCATTCATAAGGGCTTCATCAGCCCATCGGAGGCCCGGAAGAATAAAAATGAGATCCTTCTGGATTTCCGGAAACTCCGGGATGAAATCAGTACATGGCTCCTGGAAATTTTCCCGGACTGTTCATCACGGGAACCCGGAGTCCGGTAATTTCACGACCCGGGCGGTCTTCTCCTGAATGGCCCGGATTCCCGGAACCGCTACTATATAGAAATTAATTTAAGTATATACTACAAGAATTAACTATGTAACCGGAGTAATCTGGCCGGGGGTGTCCCGGGTAGTTTCCGGTCATGGAGATGAATGATGGGACTATCAGTAAACCAGACAAACCCGTCCCGCGGCGTATCAGCGCGGTTCACGAGAAAAAGGGATCCTGATGAGAATCTCACGGATGAATGCAGGCATCTCATACGGGTCTTGGTAAAAAAAATTGACGCCCTCTGCGATGAAGAGGTCATGGACCGCGAGCAGATCACCCGGATACAATCGGTTGTTCCCGCGTTATCAGCAATGAGTGATCTCATATACGAGGTCAAACCCCGGAATATACCGCGGACAGTACAGGGTGATTTCATGCAGGATGATCGCGGGTTCACGTATGTTTCCGTCAGGAATTCAGAACTCGAACGGTTCAGTGCAAAATGAGGTCAGGCGCATGGTATCAGTAGCTGGAGATATGGGAAAATACATGAAAACGTCGCGGAACCTGCAATCGTGCGGTCTTGCGGACGTTGTCCGGATGCATCCCGATGATGTCACCGCCCTTAAAGCATGGGTCATGGCAAAACGGCTCTATGAACACGAGCTCATATCCCCGGTCGAGCGGGCTGCGTTCAGAGCTCCACGCCCGGATAGAATGGGATGATTTGAAAATATCTGCTCTGCAGAAATCATTTGTTTTACGTTATTACGCACAAGGGGCTTCGCCCCGCCGATATGGCGCCCCGGTTGCGATGACGTCGTATTACCAGTTCCCTGAAATTGCGAATATCCCGATCAGGTACTATGGAATCATCGCATGCGCCCCCGCCCCCAATGGCGGCTGGTGCAAGGGGGGCCATCATTTCTTTTTATATTTTTACCGTTAACAGTGTGTTATTTTAAAAAACTGGAATCGAAGAAATACAAAAAAATGGAGTTGAACGATTATAGAGATAGTACCTGGAATACACCAAGTCGATGGTGTAAATGGTAATTGTTTTATTATTGTCAGGGATGAACTGACACTTATCGATACAGGAATGCCCCGGAACAGCGCAAAAATAGTAAAATATATTCAGGATATCCTTAAACGTGAACCTTCCGACATCAAAACGATCGTCCTGACACACTTTCATATTGATCACGTGGGCGATGCCAGCGATCTCAAAAAACTTAGCGGTGCGAAGGTGGCCATTCATGAAGCGGATGCGGACTACGTTGCCTGTAGAAAAACCCCACCTGTACCGGGAGGTGTTATGGGAATGATCTTTAAAGTCCTCCTCCCCTTGTTTTTCGGATCAAGGCCTGTTGAACCGGATATAAATCTAAATGACGGTGACACCATCGCTGGTCTCACCACCATTCATACGCCAGGACATACACCGGGAAGTATCTGTCTTTTTGATCCGGCATCAAAAATTCTGTTTGCCGGGGACCTGTTGAGGTTTAACGGCAGTAAAATCGAAATTGGAGTATCGCCATTAGACACACGTGAGGTACAACAATCGATCAATAAAATCGCCCCAATTGATTTTGATATCATGCTGTCGGGACATGGAATACCTCTTAGACCCGAAGCATCGGTAAAGGTCCGGGAGTTCGCAAAGTCATTTCACTGAGTTCGAAAAGATGCAATCTGGAAATTTCTTAATTTTTTTTACTTCGACGCGTCAAAGAAACTTAATGAAAAAATTTCGCGATGTTAAGGCTGAAACTCCTTCTTTAATTTCATTATTGAAACAATTGTTCAATTCTATTTTCAACCTTTGAGTAACCGCCAGGCCCCCTTTGGCACTATGATTTCGAACCTCGCCCCTTTCCCGGGTTCTCCGGTTTCTGTAATCGTAATACCGGTAATCGAAAGGATCTCCCGGGAGAGGAATAGTCCAAGTCCGGTGTTGTGCCCGAATCCACGTTCGAAGAGGCGTTTTTTGTCATCTGATGAAATCCCAACACCATCATCTTCAATGGAAATGATCAGCCCCGTTTCAGATTCCTTCGAAGTGATATGAATTATTGTCATTTTCTGATTACCATAACGCAGGGCATTGTCAATTAGGTTGTAAAACACCTTCTCGAATAATGGATCTGCATAAATTTCGAGGTCCGACCGGTCAACATCAATTCGCACACCCCGCATGGGCAGGGCCACAACCGCACGCAGGACACTTTCATGGATATTCTGCCACACCGGTGACGTTTTCCCCATATCCTCGTAGACTTTCGCGAAGTCGATCTGGCTTTCGATGGTCCGGGTAATGCTCATCTCTTTTTCAAGGTATTCCGAGGCGACCGGGATGTTGTCCAGTGTTTCTTTTGACAGTTCGAGATATCCTGAAAGAGCGAGGAGCTGGTTCTTGATATCGTGCCGGGTTACTGAGGAAAGTATCATGAGTTTTTTATTTGCCCGAAAGAGTGCATCCTCGCTTTGCCGGAGCTCAGTCTGGGACCGGGCCATATTGAGCAGCAGGAAGAAAACCGTGGAGACGATATCCATGAGGATAGTGACGATAAAGAAGAAGGGATTTATGGGATCGGGGCCCGAAAGCGAGTGATCCCCGGGGATAATAACCGCTGTAACGGTTATCACTGTCCAGAAAAGTGCCGTGACCAAGAGGGCCGCGGCAAAACCGTACCTGAGCGACCGAGTATCCGGTTCCTGAAATCGTATCGCGATGAGGGAAGCCGCAGAGAAGCCGGGGACAACGAGCATCCCTATGATAACGCCGCGGATGATAACCGAATTGACGGAGTACGTAAAATAGAGAAAGAGGAAAGCGGTTGGAATAAGGATGCCGTAGATGACCGGGGAGAGCTCCCTTGACAAAAAATACTTCCTGACACTGTCGAGCCGCATCATGACCGAGAGTGCGATCAGAAGATTTGCCACAATCGTGGAGAGCAGGACGGATACGGATCCACCGATCATGAACAGGAAATACCCGCATGATATGATCAGCAGGCTGAGCATCCATGTCTTGAACCCGCTATGGGTCTTCTGGGTCTTCCAGAATGAAAAAAGCAGTAGCGTGAGAGAGATGTTGACGAGAAAGAGGATGAGAAAAAGAGTTCTCATATCAGGTGTCCACATGATATCACACTCTGCCCGGTGTTATCCCGCCGGACATTTATATATATTGTAATAAGTGAGGAATATTTTTTTGGCTCTGTAGAAACAGATATGAATCCAATTGGTTCACATCGGCACCATGAAAATCAAACATTCAGACTTTGTCTTTGACAAATTGGTTAACTCAACTTAGTTAATTTTCATAGGAAATCCTCATTTTCATTCGAAAAGTAGCATTTTTACAGAGCCATTATTTTTTTTGTTTATAACAGTCAAGATGCGTGTTATTAAAAAAATTCATAGTAAATTGTGTATTACAAATTTGGAAATAGTGAATGAAAGAAAATTCCATTTATTTCACAGTTACCTGTGTCTTCCTTTACAGGTATTCAACAAAGCAAAAATGTCTTAATCAAAAATTTCCGCTGATTTTAATGACTCTCCCCCGGCAACGCGAAGTGTCCTTCTGATTCACGGTGAAGAGTGAAACCGGGGTGTGGCAGGCTCTGTGCACCGCAGAATATAGTATTAGTAAATTTTATATAGATTTTTGACAGACTCTATTGTGTCGCATTCGGTCAGGACCCGTGCGGGCAATTCACGGACCCCCGTGGGGGGCACGGAATCGCAAGCGATGACAATGCCGCCGGGGGACCGTCCACGGCATACCTTATCCGGATCCTCCCGCATCTCTTCTGCCCTGCCGCTTCATCTTTTGAGGACCGGCAGTCTCATTGTGGTCATGGTATCACGGGACCGTTTTTTACCATTACGGATCTGCACTGCTTCCCGGTGTAACCATGCGACTCCGGGTACCGGTGTACCTGTCGGGCGGTGGGACGCGTGAACGTCGATTTCCATGTTCATACAAACCGTTCCATCGATGGGGTGCACAGCCCAAGGATGGTAGTAAAACATGCAAAAAAAATCGGGCTCGATGCCATCGCCATCACTGATCACAACCGTATTTTACCCCCCGGCGAGGCGCGAAGGCTTTCCCGGGAGTTCGGTCTGCTGGTCATCCCGGGTATGGAAGGCGGCAACATCGCGGTCCGGAAACACTGGATTGCATTGGGAATTTCCCGGTATTTCGAATCTCCCGCCATCGGCGCGGTCCTCTCCTTCCTCCGGAACGAGGGATGCGTCTCGGTTGCGCCCCACCCTCACGCAAGGCTTGGTTATGCCAATTATGCAGATCTCGGGTTCGATGCAGTCGAGTCCCTGAACGGCTGCGAGCCCGGGTCTAATGCCATGGTCAGGAATCCCCGCAGGATCCCGGAGCTTGGCGGCAGCGATGCCCATGCGCTTCCCATGATGGGACATACCTGGACCCGGCTGGAAGCAGATGGGACCATCGACAGCATACTTGATGCGGTGCACAGGGGGATGTGTGCGCCCCGGGGAACTACCATCCCATTCCCGGATCTCCTCCGGTTCTATCCTCTCTACGTCCGTCACCGTATTCTCGGAGAACCCCGCGCAGCAGTGTCGCGGGCCTGTCAGGTAATGCGGGAGATACGGACCCTCGGGACCGCGAAGTCCCCCTGTACAGCAGTCGAACACCCATGGATACAAGGTGAACAGCATCCATCTCCATAACACTTCATCCCGGCCGGCCCGCTGGATTGGCGTTGATCTCAACACCACCGGTCATGCCGTAGTTGCTGCCGATCCGGTGACCGGCAAAGTCCTGAAACTTGGCAAAAGACTTCAGTATGCCCCGACATCTGCCACAAAGAACTGTACGAAGCTGTACCGTGAAGGAAAAATATGGAAGCTTAAGAAGATGAAGACCCGGGAACGCAGGGAGTTCAAAGCGGCACTCAACAAGATCTCACGCCAGATTGTCTCGTTTGCAGAAGCGTCATGCTCAGGGATCAAGTTTGAGAAGCTCTTCTCGTACCGCCACCTGCACCACAAGGAGGTGGAAAACCCGTACGAGTTCTCGTTTGAGAACGGATCATTTCTCTCCCTGTTGCACCTGGTCGAGAAGCGTGCGCTGTCCCTTGGAATTCCGGTCCTGTACGTAAACCCGGCCAACACGTCAAAGCGCTGCAGCAGGTGCGGAAGTTTCGGGCGCCGGGTCCGAAAACGATTCGAGTGCCCGCACTGCGGAGCTGTTATCCATGCAGATGTCAACGCCGCGTTCAATATTGCCGCCACGGTCATTGATACGGATAAGTTCGAGCTCGAACAGATGCGGATGACCCGCAGGGAGATCCGCCGCAGGGCCCGGGCCGGTATGCCGCGGGGTGAGCAGACCCCGTGTGTAACAGCACCCGATCTCTCCTGTTCCCGGGAGATCCCTGCACACGGGAACGTACTGCAGGTGGTCCTCGGGGAAGGAAAAACCCGGGCGTGTTTATAAGGAGGAATAAGGTATGATATCATCCATTGTAACCATCAGGTTCACATGCCCGCGATGCGAGCACCGGTATGCAATGCCCGATACTCGGGCAACCCCCGACCGGCAGAACATGGAACAGCGTGCAGATCAGTATGATGATGGAATATTTTCCATCTGCCCGGCCTGCGGCTGCGCAATATCGGTCATGCTGAGCATGACGGACTGACAGGATGCGGGTTTACACCAGGAAAACATATCAGGCTATCATATGATAATCCAATCAAATCTCAAATTCTTTTGGAATCTGGTGAGATCAATCCGATCACGACCTGTGCGGAAAACCAAATGACCGGACTTAACGATGAATTACCGATATGAAATCCGGTATAAAAACCGGATCAGTGTTTACCTGAACGTCTAACAGGACACATGGATGACAGCGGCAAAAGATCGCGATTCTTCCTCAATCAGGGGGAGGATATCCGGTGTCGGTCGGATAAATGTCTCGAAATGCCGGAGTATGCCGTGGGATTCAATTGTAATAGGCAGATCGCCGTATTGCCCGGTCCCGATGTAGATTACTGAGGGGCGCTCATCATCGAGAAAAGACAGTTCGTGATCAGCGAGCGGAGTGTGGCCATAATTGTTTTTGAGCTTTTTGGATTTTTTCTTGGACCGTTTCGAAACACTCCGGTCTGTATGAATGACTATATCATGGTCGTAACGGACATGATCGATCTCGATCCAGCCATACCTTGATTTCAAATCCTCCTCCCCCCGTCCTTATTCTTTCCTTGCCGTCCGGCAACATCAGTATTTTCGCCTTACATCTCAATAGGCAACAATATTCCGTTTGGGATGACTGATTATACCGTTGAAAAATGTAAACCCCCGCTCACGGAGTGTTGACGGGGGCATTTATTGTGAAAGAAATCCTCGCATCTCCTTATGGAACCGGAATAAATCTCGTCCCATCCATCCTGATTCCCCCGACAATCCGGCGTTCATAATCTCCTGTGCAGGCATCCGTGATCGCAATGACATCTACGTAACCGGAAAGAGGCCCGGCCCTGACTTTTGGAGCTAGAATCTCCTGCACCTGGTAAATCCCCGCAGAATTGGACATTGAGATACGGAGTTCAACGGGTTTATCCTTCCCCTTCCGGATTTCCACATGCTCGATCGAAAGGGCTGACACCGAATGAATCGTGATGCTCCCACGTTCGAACGCTGAGCGTCCGCGGCCTTTTGTCATATCCGTTGAATCCCCGATACATACAAGTGCCGCTTCGATCGTCAGTGGCGTGGGCTCCCCGTGGTGGGAGTACATTGCGGAGAGGATGAACGATTTTACCTGTGTCCTTTTCACGATATCCGGGTATATTTTCGGGAGTAACCGGTCGAGTACCGTGATTGCAAGAACGATACTCAGATCGGCATGATCAATACGGTGGACCATATTGCCAAAATCATGGCAGAGTGCAGCGACAAGTACCACGAGAGCCGCATCATCCGTATCTCCAAATCCCCCGGCAACAATATCAGCCTGCACACCGGCATCCTCAAGGATGTCCAGCATGGTAAGTGCTGATGCAGTGGCAACTTTCGCATGCGTCTCCCCGTGATCGTTCATCATAAGTTTTCTTGTGGCCACATAATCAGCCATCTGCCAGAGGCTTTTCACTTCCTCATCATTGACGAGAAGTTCCCAGATGGCAGATGCCTTTGGCTTACCTGTAAGACAATGCCCGATTGTGGTTATGGAATGTTTTTCGAGATCGGGTTCTCCTGTTCCCCCGGGTATATCTGCAGTGCCTGTTCGCCGTTCCATGATGCATAAGGTGTTGCGGGGAAAGAATATCTGTCTCGCGGTCTGCTGAACCAGCCATTTCGTTATAATTCCTTGGTGATCCGCAGTATGCGCATGATATGCAAAATGCCGGTTCAGGGCAGGTGCATATAAGACGAATATTGCATCAGGAAGACCAAAGCGATTGGGGGAACAGGGACAACGAACTCCCGGATTCTGGCTAATCTTCTATCAGATTGATCAACACGTTCAAAATCACTCATGTCTGCTTTTGCCGGAATCGGATGTTAACGCTGGTATAGAGTCAATCTCAGTTTATATAGATTTACTAAAAAATTATATATTTACTTGTAGTCAATACAGTATGGGACCAAGAGAATAGACCGGTCGGAAGGAGTACCGAAACATGAGTATATTGACGCTGATTCTGCAGGTATCCGAAACCGAACCTGATTCATCGAAACAACCCCCCGCAAAAGATCTTTTATTAAATGAGGGTACTCCCTGGAGACTGCGATGAAACCCGCAGTTTTACACAAGGTCATGGGCGTGGTTACCGGAGAGACGATGAGCAGCCCCGCTTTTGAGGAATGCATAGCAAGTACCGGTATCGATACCCTGGTATCTGCAGTAGTTCCCCACTCACAGGACCGGGGATCTGCCATCTCGCTCCTGCTCGTAGATGATGAGCCCTCGCTTCTGGAGATCGCCCAGGTATTCCTTGAACGAACACCCGGTATATCTGTAACGACCATGGATTCCGCCACCTCCGCACTTCGGGAACTGGAAGAGAGATCGTTTGATGCTATCGTTTCCGATTACCAGATGCCCGGCATGGACGGTATCGCGTTCCTGCAGGAAGTCCGTGGCAGATCATGGAGCATCCCGTTCATCCTCTTTACTGGCAAGGGCCGGGAAGATGTGGTTATCACAGCGCTGAATTCGGGCGCAGACTACTACCTCCAGAAAGGTGGGGAGCCGAAGTCCATGTATGCGGAACTTGCAAATACGGTGAAACGAGCGGTTGGACAACGGCGTGCTGAGACTGCGCTGAAACGGAAGCATGCAGTTCTCCGGGCAATCCTCTCTGCTTCACCGAATGGTATTGCATATATCCGGAATCGCACGTTCCTGTGGGTGAACGATTCCCTTGCCTCGATGCTGGGGTACCGGCGCGACGAACTCAAAGGTCTTCATCTTGAAAATCTCTATGAGAATCACGAAACCTGTGAGGAAATCGGCCGCAGGATCCAGCAGGACCTCAAGAGTCACGGGCGATCCACCATTATTACCCGGTTTAAACACAAGAACGGATT
>Ga0364922_10101_pt1 | contig 49580 bp, 50 predicted proteins | sample ExccelJu500001D4_2_FD_206955 | JGI IMG/M metagenome (GOLD analysis project Ga0364922, IMG submission 206955) | Enriched cells from Trout Bog Lake Hypolimnion, Wisconsin, USA - BchlTB.June20.5000.01.D4 | ecosystem: Environmental > Aquatic > Freshwater > Lake > Hypolimnion/Profundal zone | place...
AACGCGTGTCACAGTGGGCCTGATGACGGCGGCTAAACTGCTGTCCGCAGTGGAACCCGTGATTCGCTACCAGCGAGAACGCTTCCACGGAGCGGTCGGCGTAAAGCCAGGCTCTATGCGCTACGACCTGGGAATCCAGCAGCGCGAGGATGCACTGCACCGGCTGGTGGATGTATGGGCCACCGGCGAAGCAGCCGCATCGCTGGGATTTGCCGCGGCACGCAGCTTCGATGACCTGGAGCCACTAGAGAAGCGCAAGAACGCGCTAATGAAGGAACTTGGCGTCTCTGGCAAGCGTGCCGTACTTAAGGCGCTGCAAGAGAGCGAGCAGGGCGCGATCTCGTTGCTTGGGATGGCTCAGGGCGATCCACGGCGCGTGGCGCTGGAAGCCGATCCGATGGTGGATTTTGTGATGAAAGACGCGGTGGCTGATGTTCTATGCCCTGCCACCAAGCTGTGGAACACAGGAGTGGGCGCGAACCAGATGCGCGAAGCTGTGAGCCTGATGGGCGGATACGGCATCACCGAGGACTGCCCCGGTTTCCTGGCCAACAAGTGGATGGACGCGCAGTTGGAGGCGACCTACGAAGGCCCTGAGGCGGTGCAACGTCGGCAGTTGACCATTACCATGACGCGGAATGTCTTTCTGGCGCAGTTCCGCACCTGGATCGCCGAGATGCGCAAGATTGCCGGCGAACATCCTGGGTCCGGCGCTTGCACCCTGGCCTCCGCGATGGAGATGTGGCAGTGGACGCTTGCCCATCTACAGAACGCCACCGATCCGACAGGCAATAAGCTGTATCACGGGCAGCGTCAGGGCGTGACCTTCGCACTGGCCGATGCGCTTTGCTGGCTGCTTGCCTCACGTTGCCAGATCCTCGATGTGATGGAACTGCAGGCACGTGGCAGAGAAGACGCGGTGGCCGCCGAAGGGCTTGCCGGGACGGTGCAGTTTCTCAACGATCTTTGTCACGTACAGGCTGCGCGAGCAGCAGGCGAAGTCTCGCGCGTCTCCGCCGAACTGGTCTTCGGCTACAACCTGCATCCGGCGTGGGATACGAAGGGTTGCAGTCACTGCTTTACAACGCAGGAGCTGGAAGAGCTGGAGGAGACGATGCCTGGAATCTCCGCCTTCGCCATCGACGTTGTGGGTACAGATGGCAACCATCCGCATAAGGCCGGACCGTGTGCGAGCTGCGGTGCCTCGGGGTCGAACGATTTCCAACGGATGCAGAACAAGCTGTGCACCTGCCTCAGCGGATGCCGCCTGGCCAAGGACCGCGCCGCAGATACGCTCAGTAAGGTGATGATCCCCGAAGCTCTGGACTATCCCGCATGAGCGGTTCCGCCATGGCCACGGACGCAACGGCTCCAGTGAGCTCTGCGGCCACAGTGATAGACCGCGCGACGATGGAAGTGGACATCGCCTGCGTAGGTTTTGGTCCCGCCATGGGCGGCTTTCTTACCACCTTGACTCGTGAGTGGACCGAACACCCAGACGATCCTGCATTTGCCAGTACGGTTGCTCCAGGCATGCCGCTGCAGGTTCTGTGCTACGAACGCGCTGACGATATCTCTACAGGAGTCAGCGGAATCGTAACCAGTGCCAGGGCTATACGCTCCAGTTTTCCCTATCTCAATCCGGCTGATATTCCCATGGCCACTCCGGTCGCCGAAGAGCGGGTACTGTATCTGCTCGATCCTATTGGAGCTAGCCGACGGTCGCTTACGTTACGCGTGGGCGATGTGTTGCTGCGCGGACTTGGCGGTCTCTTGGGCGTTAAGGACAGCGCATTCGAGCTGCCGTGGACGCCAGGTTTTCTGCACAAGCGAGGCGGGTTGCTGCTCTCCATGGGCCAGTTCAATCAGTGGGTCGGCTCCCAGTTGATGGCCACAGGCTTGGTACAAATATGGCCGGGGACGCCAGTAAGCGCGCCGATCTTCGCGGGCAATACGGGCAAGGACTGCTACTCAGTTAAGGGAATACGGCTGTCAGATCAGGGCGTGGATCGTGCCGGGACTCCACTGGATGGTTTCATGGCCGGAATGGATGTCCATGCGCCGTTGACTGTAGTGGGCGATGGCCCGGTGGGTGCGGTGGGTCAGGCACTCGACCGCCGACTCGGAATGCCGCCGGGACAGGCACAAAACGAATGGGCGCTGGGCATGAAGATGGTAATCGAACTGCCAGAGAACACGTCGCTGAAACCCGGAACCGTGTGGCATACCTTCGGATATCCCGAGCCGGAGATCTTTGGCTTCCTCTATGTGCATCCGGACCGGCTTGTGTCGGTGGGAATCTTTGTGCCGTCTTGGCTGGGCGACTCACAGCGTACGGCCTATCGATACCTACAGCACTACATCCAGCACCCCGCGCTGTGGCGCTATCTCAAAGATGGCACGCTGCGTTCGTGGGGAGCGAAGTCGCTACAGGAGTCGGGCAAGCATGGTGAGCCGTTCCTTACCGGAGACGGCTTTGCGCGCATCGGCGAGGGCTCAGGTAGCACCAACATGCTGACCAACTCCGGCGTGGATGAGGCATGGACCACTGGCATGCAACTCGCAGACGCTGTAGTGGAATTGTTGCGCGCAGAGAAGCCGTTCACGCAACAGAACCTTGCGGCGACCTACGAGGCGCGACGGCGTGCCAGCGCAATCGAGCGCGAGGCGGAAGAGGCAAAGAATGCGCGCAACGGCTTCCACGGCGGACTGGTGCATGGGATGATCGGCATGGCGCTGGCCGGGCTGACGCATGGCAAGCTATCGCTGGGCGGCACAATTCCAACGGCACAGCAACAGATTCATCCGTTCTCGTCGCGCAAGGTGTCGGGCGTAAAGGCTCAAGAGGCCGAGCTTCTGGCAGAGGATGCACGCGTCGGCGGACGACCACTGCACGATGCATTGATGAGCGCGCGCGGCTGGCCGGAGATCGAACTTGACGGACGTCTGCTGGTGACGCAGCAGGACGCGCTTCTGTTGGGCGGCAAGGTTCAGGCAATGCCAGGCTTTGCGGACCACGTCGTCTTCCGCGACCCGAACCTCTGCGCTCAGTGCGCGGAGAAGACATGCGTCGCCATGTGCTCCGGACAGGCCATCACGCAGGGCGCGGATGGAGCGATCGCCTTCGAGCGCGAGAAGTGCGTCCACTGCGGCGCGTGCCTGTGGAACTGCGCCCACACGCCCTTCGGCGAGCACACAAATATCGACTTCCGCGCCGGAGCCGGCGGACTCCACTCGGCGGAAAATTGATTGCCCTACTGATTTAGAAGCATTACAGCAAGCAAGGACGAATTCATGGCACATGCATTGCAAATCGTGGTCTGCGCGGGGATCGTACCCGATCCGCTGCAGACTCTGGAGCCGGTAACCGGGACGACCGGGCCGGGGCTGAAGAATGAGATGGTGTTGCCCGCGGTGCTCGATCCCTGGGCGGCGTGCGCTCTGTACGAGGCGGCGCAATTGGTTGCGAAGAACCCTGGCAGCAAGCTGTGGCTGGTAAGCCTGGGGCCGAAGGCCAAGCTGCAGCAGGTGATGATGACGGTTGGCCAAAAAGCTGTGTTTGAACTTGTGCCTGTGGACGCGCCCATCGGGGGATTTCCCGACGCGCACTCGACAGCAGCTGCGTTGGCAGAGGCAATCGCCGTGCTGCCGGGGCTGGACCGCGAGAGGCTGCTTCTCTTCGGCGGATGGGAATCCGCTACGCGTGGCGCTGGCGTCACGCTGCAACTGGTGGGCGAACGGCTAGGAATCACAGACCAGTTTCAGGGCGTCGACCAGATCACGCTCGGCGAGGACGGATCGTTCGAGGTGCTGGAGCGCGTGGAGGGCGGCAGACATCAGGTGTCGGTGTGTGTGGGTACGCCCGCCGTGCTGGGATGGGCCACCGGCAGCCTGGCCGAGCCACGCAACAATCCGCAGACCGGCATGGCGAATATGCGTGGCATCATGCCTGCCCTGCAGAAGGCCAAGCGCGTCGAGTTGGAGGCCAACGGCCTACGCTACGTCTCGGTGGGCATGCCCAAACAGCAGCGCGAGACGCGCATCGAGAAGAACATGGCAGCCGACGAGATTGCACGCGCGCTCGTGGAATGGATTGGTGCGGAATGAGCGCAACAGAAAGCATTCTCGTCCTGACACACGTCGATGAAAGCGGATCGGCGCTAACGAAGGCTTCGCTGGAGGCCGTGACCGCTGGGATGGAGTTGGCGCGCCAACTCTCTGCGACGCTGACTATCGGAGTTCTTGGAGCCACTTCGATAGCAGCCGCGAACGCCGCGGCTGGCGCGGTTGTAGCTACGGGTGCTCGTCTGCTGGCGGTCTCGGGCGAAGCATTTTCACAGCCGCGTTACGCCACCGATGCCGCAGCATGCGAGGCGCTGTGTCGCGCAGCGCAGGCAAGCATCGTTTTGGCTCCCGGAAGCTCGCGCTTCGTGCGTGTGGCCGCTGGAGTGGCACACCGACTCGGCGGATTTCTCGACACCCACATCACTTCTCTCTCAAGCAACGACAGCGTGGACGCGACGCGCTGGTTCTATCGTCAACGCATCGAGGCGACCATCAGCCGCGACGTGCGCCCATGGTTCCTGCTGCTGGATGCGGGAACTCACACGGTATTTGCAGGTGAGCAATCCGCTGCGCAGGTTGAGGAGATCGCGGTCACACTTCCCGCCATGCGCACTACGGTAGAGGGACTGCGCTCGCCCATGCGCGATGCGCAGACCATCCGCCCGGATGCGAAGCTTCTGTTTGTTGCTGGTGCCGGCTGGACCAAGAAACAGCCCGATGGACAGATTCACGTCGCAGAAGCTGGCGAGCAGATTCTCGCGTTCCTCCGCCTTAGCGGCGCGTCGCTGGGTAGCAGCAAGTCGCTGGCAGACCAGAAGGCCGAGGGCCCCGGCGAGGAGCAATCGGTGCTTCCCTTCCTGTCGCACATGAACCAGATCGGGCAGACCGGTTCGACGCCACGCCACGCCAAGGGCCTCTCCACCTGCTGTCATGGCGAGGAGCCGCACGTTGTAGGCTGGCGCTTCATCGGCGAGCGGCGCGCCATCAGCCTGGACCCAAACTGCGGATGGACGCGAGGCAAGGCCGACGTGGTCTACATCGCCGACGCGTTTCAGGTAATGGCAAAGGTCAATGCGCTGCTGCAGGCGCGTAGTTCGTAGTATTTCCGCTCAGACGCGCGGCACCATCGAGAGATCGACGGTCCAGACATAGACAGCGATGGCCGCGAAGAGGAAGAATACGGCGACCCATACACGCCAATCCAGATGAGCGCGCTTCCAGTAAGGCTGCTTGTGCGATTCCTCCTGGTAGGTTGGCGTAAAGTCAGGCTCTTCGTGCGTATGGTTGCTGTCGTTATGCATTGTGTTACTCTCTCCTGCCTGCGGTTTGCAAGCCCGGCTCGTTCTGGTCTGCTTCGCCAGAGGGATACAGGTAGTCTGATGCCGATTCTTCCTACGGCGGATGATAGGGCTTACGATTCACAGCGAGGAACGAATGATTCAGCAGATCAGCTTGCGCCGCCGCTGGTCATTGCGCTGACCACTTCAACGGGTAGGATTCCCATCTCGCGATAGATGGGTCGGATGGCATCGCGTACGGCGGGCAGCCGCGTGGCAAACCATGCCGCTCCCAGCATCACGATGGCCCCGTTCACCATCACCGTCAGTGGCGCGCCGAAAGCGTGTGCCATGGATCCGGCCAGTAGGCTGCCGAAAGGCGCCATGCCCACGAACGCGATGGTGTAGTAGCTCATTACGCGGCCGCGCATGTCTTCGCTAACGATGGTCTGAATGATGGTGTTGCTGGACGCCATGCCCTGCATCATGCCGTAGCCAGCCACCAGCATCATCGCCATTGACAGCCAGAAGAAGTGTGAGAACCCGAAGCCGATCAGTCCCGCACCAAAAACCACTGAGGAGATGGCGATCTTGCGCCCCAGGCCGAGCACGCTCTTGCGTGCGGCCAGCTGTAGCGCGCCCACCAGCGCGCCGGAACCCATTGCGCCCATCAGGAAGCCGAAGGTGTGAGGACCGCCATGCAGTATACGTGCCGCAAAGATTGGCATCAGCACGACGAACGGCATTCCCATCAGACTGACCACAGCGAAGAGAAAAAGTATGGTGCGGATGGGCACAAACCGCGAGACGTACGTCCATCCCTCCTTCAGCTCGTGCAGCATGGAGGTGACTGCGCGCTTTGTATCGGGGACGTGTACCTGCATCATCAGCAACGATGCGATGACGGCCATGTAGCTGATGCCATCGATCAAAAAGCACCATCCCTCATTGCTGACGGCAATCAGCATTCCGGCCAGCGACGGCCCCACCAGCCGCGCCATATTCACCATCGAAGAGTTGATGGCGATTGCGTTGCCCAGGTCGTGCCTGTCCTCCACCATCTGCACCAGGAAGGCCTGGCGGCCTGGCATATCAAATGCATTGATGAGCCCCTGACATGTGCTGAGCGCCAGCACCCAGGGGATGGTGATGTGTCCAGAGAGGGTGAGCGCGGCCAGAGCGAGCGACTGCACCATGGCCAGCGTCTGTGTCCATATCAACACTTTTTGGCGATTGAGCCGGTCCACCCAGACGCCTGCAAAGGGGGCGAGAAGGAAGGTGGGAATCTGGCCGGCGAAGCTGACCGTCCCCAGCAGCAGCGCCGATCCAGTGAGCCGATAAACCAGCCATCCAGTAGCAATGCGCGTCATCCAGGTACCGATCAGCGAAATGCTTTGCCCACCGACGAAGAGCTGAAAGTTGCGATGGCGTAGAGCTCGCCATACATGCGTGGCGCTGACTTCAATTCGTCGCTCCACGATGTCAGGCGGTTCGATTTCTTCCATGTCCATACGACCTAATTCTTCCGGACCACTCAAAATTGCCTCATCATTCGCCGTATGTTTGTCTTATATTCCGGTGGATATATTGGAACTTCGCATATAGGTCCATCCACCCATCTCTTCTATTCTCTCGCATAACGCAATATACCCGGAACATGCTCTATGCAGATGCGCATAAGATCACAAGCAGTACCCGGCAGATGGTTGATAGCATGGGGATGGAGGCAATGCGTTTGCAGAAATATCTCCTGATCGCGGTTGGCGGTGCGCTTGGCTCCATCGCCCGATACTGGGTCGGCTCGACGATCAGCAGCCGGATGGGGGCAAAGTTTCCTTATGGAACCTTCGTTATCAATCTGACCGCCTGCGTCATCATAGGCTTTACCATGACCTTTTTGGCCCGTCGCACAGAGGTGAATCCGGCTTGGAGATTCCTTGTGCCCATCGGCTTTGTCGGCGCCTATAGTACATTTTCGACCTATGAGTGGGAGACCCTCTCCACCCTGCGCAGCGGGGCTTTCCTGGAGGCATCGCTGTATGCCTTCGGCAGCTTGTTTCTGGGGCTGGCCGCTACCTGGGTCGGAATCATGCTTGCCGATGTCTTTTGAAGGAGGACGTATGTTGAGCGCGGGTAAGGCAGTCAAGGTCTCTATCTACCTTAGCGAGGGATCGACCCATCATGGAGTCCCGACATACTCCAGCATTCTGGACTTTCTCTTCTATCGCGGTGTATCCGGCGCAACCGTTCTGAAGGGTGTCGCAGGCTTTGGCGCGGACCACCACATGCATTCGGCCAGCATCGTCGAAATATCCGACCACATGCCACTCAAGATCGAATTCATTGAATCGCGGGAGAAGGTGGATGAGCTACTGGGCAAACTGGAAGAGCTGGCCGGATCGGGATTGATCGAGATGCAGGAGACTATAGTGGCCAAACCGGCCCAGCTCTCGAATCTAAAGAAAGCAGCCCCTGTCATGCCTGCTCCCCACCTGAAGATTGAGGGCAAAGCCAAGCTGATGCGCATCTACGTCGGCGAAAGTGACCGATGGAAGGACAAGCCGCTCTACAAAGCTCTGGTGGAGGCCATGCGCGCCAACGACATCGCCGGTGTAACAGTCTATCGCGGCATTCTTGGCTACGGAGCGCACAGCCGCGCACACAATAATAAGCCGCACTCACTCTCGCGCGATGCATCGATTATGCTCTCTGTTGTCGACACGGATGAGAAGATCCATGCCTTCATGCCGTTGGTGGAACAGATGGTGGAGGAGGGACTGGTAGTTCTGTCGGATGTGGACATCATCAAGTACTCCCATCGCGCTCTGGAGATCGACCCATCCCAGAGTGCAACTGGATAAGAAACCGCTTCGGCGTGAAGGGATCATCCATGAAGGAACAGTTTCAAGCTCGCATGTTGCGCATCCACTTTGGGGAGAATGACAAGTGGCAGGGTAAGCCGCTGCACGAGGCTATCGTCGCCAAGGCAATGGAGTTGAGCCTGGGTGAGGCCATCGTCTACCGAGGCATCGAAGGCTTCGGGTCCAGCACACGCATCCATCACTCAAGCCATTGGACCTTCTCCAGCGATGCTCCCATTATGGTGAGTATTATCGATACGGAAGAGCAGATTGCCAGGCTCGTCCCCCAACTGGATGCCATGGTGGTGGACGGCTTGATTGCAAGCTCCAGCGTAGAAGTCATACGCTATTCCAGGGCCTCCTAGCAAACCTCTCTCACACCCTAACCCGATCTTCATGGCAATGGGGATCGAACTAATGGCACCTGGATGCGGCTCCTCGAAGTATCGAACAGCCGCTTCGCGGCATGCGGCATACCACTAAAGTGCCATCGTGATACCTCGGATGTTCGCACAATAATCCGTTGGTGGGATAGCGATAAAGATAATCCCCTTAGATAGTATCAATAGCACCCCCAGTAATGGAGGGTGCGGGCCCACATAATTCCTGGTCCTTACCGACCTGACTCGGCCCTGCCAAACTGCCGAGGGTAGTAGAAGGAGAACGTACTATGCGGAATGCGGTAGCTTTGGCATTTATCGTTGTTGCAGTCGCTCCCCTCATCGGGATCGCGTGGGGACATATGTGGGCGAAGGCAAATCGCATGACTCTGCGGGCGACTCCCCCGTCACCCGAGCAGAGTAATCAGGCCGCATAGAGCTGTTTTGTTGCGTGAAGAGCAGCGGGAGAGTCGCCAAACGGGCGCGCCTGCTGCTTTTTGCTGTTTGCCGCCTTTCGCCTCGGTTGCAGGACTTCCCTTCAAAAATCATCGACAATTCGTAGCTCGGATCACTTCTTTTCGTCATACAAGCTGAACGAATCCTTGGAACGAAGTATTCTGTAGAGTGTGAGCACAGATCAGATTCAAGTCCAGCTTCCCGATGGTTCCCGGCGCGAAGTCGCGATCGGCACTACTCCCTTTGAAATCGCCACTAGCATCTCGCCCCGACTGGCAGCGGCTGTAGTTATTGCGCGGGTTAAGCCACTGGTGAACCCCAGCAGTGACGGTGACACTGTCACGAATGGGCCACTCGGTTCTGAGGCCGATGAGACCTCCGAAGGCGCCATGTATCGGACTGGCGCAGACGGCGAGCGGCTGGTGGACCTGACGGCCCCTCTGAATGAAGATGTGGAATTGACACTCCTGAAAGAGCAGGACGAAGCGGCTCTGAAGGTATTGCGCCACTCCGCCGCGCATGTGATGGCGACCGCGGTTCTCGAGCTCTTCCCCGAGACTAAGCTGGGCCACGGCCCCGCCACAGAGAATGGCTTCTTTTACGATGTGTATCGCGAGACGCCGTTTACCGAAGCCGATCTCGCCGCCATTGAAGCTCGCATGGCCGAGGTAGTGGCACGCGATGAGAAGTTTGTGCGCGTGGACGAGCCAAGAGACAAGGGGCTTAGCGAATACGCCGCACAAGGCGACTTTATGAAGGTTTACTTCATTGAGAAGTTCACCCAACCCGGAGACGCCATCTCTCTATACAAGAACGGGGGCTTCACCGACTTCTGCCGCGGCCCGCACATTCCATCCACAGGGCGCGTGAAGGCGTTCAAACTGACCGCAATCGCCGGCGCATACTGGCTCGGTGACGAGAAGAACCAGCAGTTACAGCGCATCTACGGTACTGCATTCTTCAACACCAAGGATCTGGACGCGCACTTCAAGCGGCTGGAAGAGATCAAAGCGCGCGACCATCGAGTGCTGGGCAAGCAGCTTGACCTGTTTTCCATCCAGGAAGTTGCAGGCGCGGGGCTGATCTTCTGGCATCCCAAAGGCGGCCTGGTGCGCAAGGCGATGGAAGACTGGATGCGCGAAGAATGTCTCCGTCGCGGTTACGATATGGTGTTTACGCCACACATCATGCGCCGCGAGCTGTGGAAGATCAGCGGGCACGACGGCTACTACGCAGAGAACATGTATCCGCCGATGGAGTTGGATGACGCGGAGTACCGCCTGAAGCCCATGAACTGCCCGGGCCATATCCTTATCTATAAGTCCAACCCGCGTAGCTATCGCGACCTGCCCCAGCGCTATGCTGAGTTGGGCAACGTCTATCGGTTCGAGCGCTCGGGCACCATGCATGGGCTGCTGCGCGTCCGTGGGTTTACCCAGGACGATGCGCACATCTTCTGCACGCCGGAGCAGGTGGAGGACGAGGTTGACGCTTGCATCGACTTCGCCAAAGCGGTGCTGGATACATTCGGCTTTAAGGAGTTCAAGATCGAGCTGTCAACGTGGGACCCGGCCAAGCCGAAAGACTATACGGGCTCGGCGAAGCACTGGGAGAAGGCTATCCAGTCGCTGAAGGACGTGCTGGGGCGCAAAGGGATTCCATACCGCACCATTCCCGGCGAGGCCGCGTTCTATGGCCCGAAGATCGACATAAAACTGGTAGATGTACTGGGCCGCATGTGGCAACTCTCCACGGTGCAGTTCGACTTTAATCTTCCGGAGCGATTCGAGCTGGAGTACAAGGGAGAAGACGGCGAGCTTCATAGGCCGATCATGGTCCACCGCGCGCTCTTCGGATCGGTCGAACGCTTCTTCGGCGTGCTGATCGAGCACTACGCCGGTGCATTTCCGTTGTGGCTGGCCCCGCTTCAGGTAGGATTGGTCCCAATCTCGAGCGAGAAGCATATGGCCTACGCGGTGAGTGTTAAGAAGACGCTCGAAGACGCTGGGCTGCGCGTGGAACTCGATGCGCGCAACGAAAAAATGAACGCCAAAATTCGTGATTTCGGCCTGCAAAAGGTTCCGTTCATCTTGATCCTAGGGGACAAGGAGGCTGCCAGCAACGCGGTCAGCGTCCGCACCCGCGGCAAGGGCGACCAGGGCAGCGTTACTATGGAAGAGTTTGTCGCGCGAGCACAGAAATTGGTCCTGGACAAAACGATTGATTTGTAAGCGCTCTAGCTTGTTTTACTGTCTCGATATGCGCAGATAGTAATTGCAGTATTCCGTCCAACTACGTTTCTATGTTTATTAATCTTCTCGCACTCGGTCGCATTCCCTATGCTGAAGCGCTGGAGATTCAGCAGCGCGTTATCGCCGCGCGCAAGCAGGGCATAATTGGCGATACGCTGCTTCTGCTGGAGCATCCGCCGGTGCTGACGCTGGGCCGCAATGCATCTCGCGACAATATCCTGGTCAGTGACCAGTGGCTGGCCAGCCGTCGGGTGGAGCTGCACGAAGTCAATCGCGGCGGCGACGTCACCTATCACGGCCCCGGCCAACTGGTCGGATATCCTATCGTCGATCTGCGTGGAGACTTCCCCGGCAAACGTGGCCCCCATCTCGGCCCCGTAGACTTCGTCCGCCTGATGGAGGAAGTGCTGATCCGCACCTGCGCCGACTTCGGAGTGATGGCCAAGCGTATCCCTAAGTGCACCGGCGTCTGGACCTTTGGCGATATACAAGAGAAAAAACTGGCGGCCATCGGGGTGCACGTCTCGCAGGCAGTCACATCGCACGGCTTTGCTCTGAATGTCACCACCGACTTGCGCGACTTTGACTGGATCGTGCCCTGCGGCATCAAAGACCGTGGCGTTACCAGCCTGGAAGCAGAAGCCGCCCCAAGTCATGAGCCGACGATGGAAGGAGCGTTGCACGCCGCAGCGCGCAATTTTGGTCGCGTATTTCAGCGTCAGATAGTCTGGCGTGACTCGCTCGAGCAACTTCTCGCGGGCTGCGAAGCCGTAGAATCGAAATTATGAGTGCCGATAGTGCCCTCGTGAGCATCTATAACCATGCGGTCCGTGTTCCTGATTCAAGCGAAACACCGACCCAAGTCTTATAATCCAAATGCGCGGGACAGCTCTGGCGGCGTCCACCAACTCTGGAAGGAATCTCATGCCGATTGAAGTAGTTATGCCCCAGATGGGCGAATCGATTACCGAAGGTACTCTCACCAAGTGGCTCAAGAAGGTCGGCGATAAGGTGGAGCGCGATGAACCGCTCTTCGAGATATCCACTGACAAGGTGGACGCCGAGATTCCCTCCCCCGCGGCAGGAGTTTTACAGGAGACCAAAGTCGCCGAAGGTGCCACGGTGCAGATTAATACGGTGGTCTGCATCCTTGCAGAGGGCACAGATAGCGCCACAGCCACTCTTCCTCCGGCCAAGGCTGCGCCTGCAACAGTCCCAAGCCCTTCAACTCCATCGTCCGCCCCGGTTACTGCACCGGTCGCTACCACCGCAGTAGCTGCGTCCAGCGGAGGTAGCACGGACGTGCCCATGCCGCAGATGGGCGAATCCATTACCGAGGGCACCATTACCAAGTGGCTTAAAAAAATCGGCGACACGGTGGATCGCGATGAGCCGCTCTTCGAAATCTCCACCGACAAGGTGGACGCAGAGATTCCTTCGCCTGTGGCTGGCACACTTTCAGAAATCAAGTTTCCAGAAGGCTCAACCGTTGGCATCAATACGGTCGTTGCTGTCATCAGTGGCAGTGCGGGTAAGCAGTCCGCAACACCGGTAAGCGCACCAGCTACTTCCTCAGTCAATGCGCCTGCGACGACTGCAGCAGCCGCGGCACCCGTTGCAACCACAACTTCTAGTGCATCGACAATCACAAGCGAACGTGCGCGCTCATCACCTCTTGTGCGCAAGATTGCCAAGGACAATAACGTCGACCTTGATCGCGTCCCCGCCACGGGTACTGCTGGACGTATTACTAAGACAGACATCCTCGGTTATATTGCGAACCCCACTACGAAGGCGGCAGCACCGCAGTCCAAACCATCTACTCCGGCTCCCGCGCTTGGCAGCCTCGTTCCGATGACCAAGATGCGCAGCATTATTGCCAAACGCATGGTCGAATCCAAGCACACAAGCCCGCATGTGCACACCGTTTTCAAAGTGGACATGACCCGCATCGTACGACTGCGCGAACGGGAGAAGTCGAAGTACGAGCAGCGCACAGGTGTCAAGCTAACTTACATGCCGTTCATTACGCGCGCCGCCATTGCCTCCTTGCGCAAGCATCCCATCGTTAACGCATCGGTGGAGGGCGACGCCATCCGATACAACAAGAACATCAATATTGGCATCGCCGTGGCGTTGGAGTGGGGTCTCATCGTTCCTGTCATTCAACAGGCCGAGGAGAAGAATTTCCTGGGTGTCGCTCGCGCCATCGCCGACGTTGCCGAGCGCGCACGCAGTAAAAAACTCTTGCCGGACGAGGTACAGGGTGGCACATTTACGCTGACCAACTCAGGCATCTTCGGCGAGCAGTTCGGCATGCCCATCATCAACCAGCCGCAGGCAGCTATTCTTGGCATCGGGGGACTCAACAAGGAAGCCGAAGTCATCACCGACAAGGACGGCAACGACTCCATCGCCATCCGCTCCATTCAACGCTTTGCGCTAGGCTTCGACCACCGTATAGTAGACGGCGCGGATGCGGGTAAGTTCATGGCCGACTTCAAAGCCTATCTGGAAAGCTGGGACGAAGAGATCGTCTAGAGCGTGTTTCATAAACACCTGCGCAGGGTAATCCAGAAGCAGGCGAGATAGAAGAAGGCGCGGTAGGTGGAGAGCAGATGCTCATGACGAACCAGCAGGCGGCGGAACTGACCGAACCAGGCATTGGTTCGCTCGATGATCCAGCGACGTTTGTAACGCCTGAGTTTGCGGCCATCTTCGTAGCGCCGTTGTTTGTTGTTGCTGCGGTATGGAACGATCAAATCTATGCCGCGTTTTTTCAGCCGTTCGCGCAGCGGGTCGGAGTCGTAGGCGCGGTCGGCAATCACCCTTTTCGGCTTCTGCCGTGGACGGCCTTGGACGCGCGGGACGCGGACTTCAGCGAGCGTGGCTTCCGCAAGTGTAGCTTCTCCCGGAGAGGCACTTTCCAGCCGAACTCCCAACGGAAGACCCTGACCGTCGACCAGTACCATCCACTTCGTGCCCTTGCCACGCTTGGTTTTACCGACTGCAGCGCCCCCTTTTTGGCCGGAGCGAAGCTGCCGTCTAGGAAGCATTCGTCCCACTTCAGCAAGCCTTCCCCATCAAGTGCCCCGAGCAGCGCACGCCATGCATCGAGCCATACGTCTTGCTCTTCCCACTGCTTCAACCGCCGCCAGCAGGTCGGGGGCGAAGGAAATTCATCGGGCAGAAAGCGCCACGCGGCACCGGTTTGCAGTATCCACAGGATACCTTCGAAGCAGGCCCGGTTGGCTGCCCACGGTCGGCCCCTTTTGTCCCGCCGCTGTTTCGGCTGGGGAAGCAAGGGCTCAATCAGTTTCCACAGTTCGTCGGTCAATAGCTTCTGCCGCTTCTTCATGACAGAAGTTCAACAGCTACCCCCCTCAACCGGAAGTGCCTGATCTGAGGCCGAACCTATTTATGAAACATGCTCTAGTAAAACTGAATATCCTCACCCGGATATACTTCCGCCAACCCGGAAATGTTATCGACCTGCTCCTATCCTTCTTGCGCCACTTTGCGCAATAACCCCAGTCCCAGGCCACACGCGGTTACGAGTACGCAGAAGTACGCGAAGATATCTCCATACTTAGAATAAAAAGTAATATCGTGTTCATAATTGAACCCAGCATGAAGGCTGGTGCGACGATGTCGCGGTATGGATGTAACCACTCGCCCATTAGGATCAATCGCCGCGGTTACTCCTGTATTGGTGGCGCGAAGTATCCAACGATGGTTCTCAATCGCCCTCATTCGCACCATATTCAGGTGCTCCCATGCCGCACTGGTATCGCCATACCATCCATCGTCGGAGATATTTACCAGCACATCTGATCCGTGATTCGAATATTGTCGAATTTCGTCGCCAAATACTGACTCATAGCAGATAAATGTGCCATAGGTATGACCACCTGTAGTGAAGACCGTACGGTGTTTTCCTGGATCTAGTAAGCCCACATCTTGCAGTAGGTTGCCGGCGAAGAAGAATAAGCTTTTATATGGGGTATATTCGCCGAATGGTACCAGATGCATTTTGTCGTAGCGACCTATAAAGCTACCATCCGACTGAATAAAGTTCGCGGAATTGTATTCGTCGTATCCGCGCTTGACCGCGCTATCCGCATCGATCCCGAAGCTGCCTACAATGATGGGTGTATTGGCCGCACGCGCCAAGCCGGAGATCGCCGTGCGAAACTCCTCGCTGGAGAGGGTCTCGCGCAGTGGCGGATCGATCACAATAAAATCGTTCGGGGCCTCCGGCCACACGATCAAGTCAGTCGGCAGCAAATGGCGTATGTCTTCAGCTCCTGCGTTATGCTTTTCCGGTTCCATGCCTGTACATAGAGTTCCAGTCAACTCAGGAATGCCATTGCAGCTTTCCCCCATGGGAGGAAAAAGACTTAGCTCGGAAAAAGATCGTAGCATGTCACTCTGTGTAAGCGGAGGACCGGAACTATCCGCCATCGCACCAACTTCCAGGTTTTCCTGAACCAGGGTAACTGCCGCTTCTGTACCCTCGTGCAATGATGGCTGAATTAGTCTTAACGAATAGACGTACAACAAAATTATGCCTGTACACGATAAGGCCACTGCCATACGGGTAAAACGTCGTTGTTTCAAAGTAATTCGCAACAGCCAAAGTGCATTCACTGCTGCAATTACGAAGGAAAGTCCATAGGCTCCGCAGTAAGGAGCAAGCCGCGTAAGCAATATATTATCTACCTGAGTAATACCCAGTTGATCCCATGGAAATCCAGTAATCCGCGCACGCGCCAGTTCCACAGCTACCCATGCGAATGGACATATAAGTAGTGCGCCCTGCACTCCGAGATTATGTCTCCCTAACTTAACGCGCCGCAATGAAACTATTAGTGCTCCAAATAGCGCGTGATAAAGACCTAAGTAGAGGCAGAAGAGTATTAGAATACCGGCCGCAGCAGGCTTGGCAATCCCGCCATATAAGTGCATCGTCTCATAAATCCAATAACAATTCCCCAGGTACCATACAAATCCAGAGGCGTATCCCAACGCCGCACCTTGGTAAGCGCGCAAAGGAAGACCATGCGCATCCTTGCCGGTTAGCGCCAGCAATAGCGGAGTTACAGCAACCCAACAGAATGCTGTTCGCCACACTGGCACAGGTCCCGCGATAGGATACGGTAATACCTGCAGCGCACCCGAAAAAATTGCAAATGCCCACAATCGAACCGGTATAAATCGCATTGGTATGAAGTCTAACATCGCGCGGATGTTCTCAATCATGCAAAAACAATCTATTTAAGAGTGATCCTTACCAACACCAGATCACATGTCCGATAGATTCCATGTTTCACTTCAATAAATATTGGCCAATAAATTATTGGCCATAACTACATGATTATTTGCATGTATGTATGTACTTATGTATTCTTTGTTTGGTAACTTAATCACGAACTAATGCTAAGAATACAATTTTAAGTCAGTGGTATAGCCGAACTATGTACCCGACGAAAGCGACGGATGAAATACATTCTCCGATGAAATAAGGAGGCAACATATGGAAGTAAGCCGTATTCTTGAGGAAATTGACGCCCAGATTTCAAAACTTCAGCAAGCTCGCGCACTACTCTCTGGTACCGTCGTTAAGGTTGGCAAAGGCCGGGGCCGTCCCAAGGGAAGCAAGAATGCCAAGGCGACAGCGAATGCCGCTCCTCGCAAGCGTAAGATTAGTCCCGAAGGCAGAAAGCGCATAGCCGAAGCCATGAAGCGTCGCTGGGCGGAACGTAAAAAGCAATCTGTAAAAGTAACCTCGGCCACAAAATAGACCTGGAACCGGCCACACCGAGTTTCCTCATATCTCACGACACAGCGCTCTCTTCCTTCAGGGCGCTATGTCCTTATGTATTGAGACAATACTTGCAATTATCTTCCGAAATTATTTCTTGATAGCTTCAATAGGCTTCCGCCAAGATGCAACCTGTATTAGCGGATCCTACGTTAGCGAGTTACCATGACTTCGCGCATGTTGTCCTTAGCCAGGTAGAAGTGAAATCCCTTGAACTTTGCCAGCAGCTGTTCTATCTGACGGTTGGTATAGTTTGCCAGTTGGGGATAGTCTCCAACGCGCTGCACATCCACCTTGGTTTGATCGGTCAAGTGATAACGGTGAAAGTCTGCCTTTGCTGTGCCCGGTATAAATCCTACGTTCGCGGGATGAAACATCGCCAGCATCTGTCCATCAGGCATCATCACGGAATGAATTCTTTGCAGCACTGGCGATAATAATTCCGGCGGAAGGAAGTCAGCCGTATCCCAGAACAAGACCACATCGAACCCTCGCCCGGAAAAATCCAGGTGCATTGCCAGAAACCGCTCAACATCGAAGCATCCACCTGCTCCGTTCTCTTGTGGCAGAATCCACTCATGCCTGGCTGCGTCCTCCACCAGGTTGGCCAGGTAAATGCTGTGCCCCAACGAAGTAATGAAGTTAATGTTGGTAGATGACGTCGGACCGATATCCAGAATACGTAGTGATTCCTCACCGCGCATCCTCTGCAAAATTTGGCCCCACCCGCCGGAATATCGCGAAACGCGATCATTCTCCATCAATGCGCCGCTAATCTTGTCCTTACCCGCAAAGAAGCTGTTCATCTCTCGCACTCCTTCCGGTCAGGACAGATCCAGGACTGTAGCTATACTTTCAGAGTCCCCAGTGCTCGGCCTACGCCGCGGCACAGCAGGCGTCATTGCCTCAGACAGATCCACACGCCCTCTCATATTTGCATTCTCCTCGATTGACAATCTGGACGCAAAGATATCTCCCTTCACGATGGCCGACTCACGCAATTCAATTCTGCCCGCCGCCCTCAAGTTGCCCTCGACCAACCCAAATACCACAACCTCGCGAGCCTGCACGTCTGCCAGTACACGCGCATTCGGTCCCACCGTCAGGCGGTTCTCCGGCAGCATGATTGTCCCCTCCACTACGCCGTCCATGTACAGGTCCTCTTCGCCCATCACATCGCCTTGAATGGTGACGGATTTGCCAATAATGGTCGAACCTTCTGATGGTTTCATCTGTGTCTCGCTCTCCTCGGATGCCATGATGTCTCTGGACTACTTCCATAGTACCTGCCGAACTATCTCCATCCCAACTTCCTGAGGCAAACTGCAACTTTAAACAAGGAAGAACAACATTGTCCTGGGTTCCGCCTCACGCAAAGAATCCTCATCAGGTTGGCCAACGTCCAACTCTACAACGGTAAAATGCATCCTCAGTAGACATGAAACCCGCACACATGGCCGCCCAGCCGGCATTTCGTTCCCCACTAGGTACTGCCCAACAGAGCAACCCCAGGGTTGTTTCCTACATGCGCTGGATTCGGCTGAGTGCATGTGTCCTGGTGTTGTCTGCTACCACCGCGGAGCGTATCCCTGCATCCACCATGAGTGTCCCGCAACAGCCTTCCGCGGATGTTTTCATGCCCACAACGCCAGCCCGCAGTTGGGCAGTGGATTGCGCCAATAACGAAATCCTCGTTATTCAACATGCTGATTCATACCTCCGATACCGCTTGCATGTGATCGATGAGAAGGGAGACCATCTGCGCGACCAGATCGAGACACCCGAGGGCAGTGTCGGCCGCAACCTGCAGAGCGACGGTCGCCCGCTTACTCCGACGGAGGATACGGTCGAGCGCCAACGCCTCAATGATTTGCTTGCCTCGCCTGACGCATTTAACCGCCACATCCGCCGCGAGCAGGAGAACAAACAGATGGGTGTAAATCTCCTCAAACTAATAACCGACGCCATGCTCTGGAGCTATACAACCGGTCAGCCCCAACTCCCCGACCAGCTCCCTGGCAATCCTGCTCTGGTTGTCCTGGACTTCAAACCCAATCCCGCCTGGTCGCCTCCAACCATGGAATCAGAACCTCTCGCAGGTATTGAGGGACGTGTCTGGATCGATCCACGCACCCGGCACATGGTACGCATGGAAGGCAGACTCACACGTGCCGTAAACATCGGCTGGGGCATCGTAGCGCACCTGTATCCCGGCGGCACCGTCACCCTGCAGCAGGCCAATGTGGGAGGCCAGCGCTGGATCGTCGAACACATCGTCGAGCAACTCAACCTGCGCGCGCTTATGGTCAAGACTGTCCATCAGCGCCTGGTCTTCGATACTGCGGACTATCAGCCCGTCCCCGCCATGAGCTACCAGCAAGCCATCAAAATCCTGCTCGATACCCCGCTGCCCACCCACTAATACGGTCGGTTACCATTTACCCCTCTATTGGATCAATCCGTGACGCTGCGCCCTAGAAGTGAGAAGATAGCGGAGATATGGAAGCGACAGGTTTTGCAGTAGCCATCATGGCCGCGGGCAAAGGCACACGGCTTAACAGCAAGCGGCCCAAGGTGCTGCACGAGGTCGGCGGACGTGCCCTGCTACTGCACGTCATCGCCGCCGCAAAGATGCTCGTCCCTGCCGAGCAAATATACTGCATCATCGGCCACGAGGCAGAACGGGTGCGGGCCGCAGCCGCATCCACCGGCGTGAACTTTGTGGTGCAGCAGCCGCAACAAGGAACCGGCCACGCATTGCAGGTACTCAAGTTAATGCTGTTGGCCTCCGGCAAGCCTCTTCCCAGTCATCTGCTTGTACTCTCGGGGGACGCGCCTCTGATCCGCGCCGAGACACTCGAGGCGCTCTGTCACCTGCACATGCAAGAGCGCGCCGCCATGACCATCCTTACTGCTGTTCCCCAGGACCCCACCGGCTACGGTCGCGTTCTAAGACTTACCCCTGGCCAGCCGGAGGTGGTTGCTATCGTTGAACAAAAGGCGCTCACACCGGCCCAGCTTGCCGTACCCGAAATCAACTCTGGAATCTATTGCTTCGAGACCGCCGCGCTATTCGGCAAGCTCGAAATGCTCTCCAACAACAACGCACACGGCGAGTACTATCTGACGGATGTCGCAGCCTATCTGGTTGCCGACGGGCTGCGCGTTGTGGCCTTGCAGTCCGGGAGCGTGGACGAGGTGCTGGGGGCCAATACTATCGCCGAGATGATGCACCTCGACCAGGCCATGCGCGCAGCCACTGCTCGCCGCCTTATGGCCCAGGGGGTCACTATCTTCCGCCCCGATACCTGCGTCATCGACGCCGAGGTCAACATAGGTCCAGACACAGTTATAGAGCCGTATGTGCAGCTTCTCGGTGCCACGCGCATCGGCTCGGAGTGCCTCATACGCTCCTACTCCGTGGTCCAGAACTCTGAATTGGGGAATAGTGTTACAGTTCGTAACGGATGTATCCTCGACCATGCTGCGATTGGCGACGGCGCGCTCCTCGGCCCCTACGCACACCTGCGGCCAGACAGCAGAATCGGTGAAAATGCCCATGTCGGCAACTTCTGCGAGATCAAGAAGACAACGCTGGGCCGCGGTTCCAAAGCCAACCACCTCTCCTATCTGGGCGATGCAGTCATCGGCGAGAACGTCAATATAGGTGCGGGAGTTATTACCTGCAACTATGACGGCGAGCATAAGCACACCACCACCATCGGTGATGGAGTCTTCGTAGGCTCAGATTCCACACTGGTCGCGCCGATCAGCCTCGGCGACGGTTCGTTTGTAGGCGCGGGCTCCTGCGTTACACACCCCGTTCCTGCCGGATCGCTGGCCATTGGTCGTGCCCACCAGATCACCAAACAGGGCTGGGTGACCGCTCGTCGCGCCGCTGCGAGCAAACCAGAAAAGAAAGACTGACTGGAGTTCGCGTACCAGCCCTACTTAGAGGACAACCGCCATTGCGAAGCCGTCGTACCCTTTACTCCCTACTGTCTGGATGGCGGTAGATGTGAGTCGTGGTTCGGAGGCAAGCAGCTCAAACAGAGCACGCGTTCCCTGCACATCAGGATCCGCGCAGGCAGGGTCGATTATCTTTCCTTCTCGCACCACATTGTCCACCACAATCAAAGATCCCCGCCGTGCCAGCTTCAGGGCCCATTGCAGATAGTCTGGATTGCTTGGCTTGTCCGCATCGATGAAGATTAGATCAAACGGCTCCACTGCCTCTGCCTGAAGCTGTGCCAGCGAATGAGCAGCGGGTCCAATGCGTATTTCAACCTTTACAGAGACTCCTGCCTGTTCCATGTTGGTTCGTGCCACCTCGCCGTGCTTTGGATTCACTTCCAGCGTGACCATGTGTCCATCAGTAGGCAGTGCGCGCGCAAGCCAGATGGTACTGTACCCGCCGAGCGTTCCAATCTCCAGAATCCTGCGCGCGCCTTTGGTCAACGCCAGCAGATACAGTAACTTGCCTTGGACAGGGGAGACGTCGATGGAAGGCAATCCCGCCGCTGCGTTCGCCTTCAGTGCGGCTTCCAGAACTGAATCGGCGGGCAGTAGCCGCTCCACAAAGTAACGGTCCACCGCTTTCCATTGTTCTTGATTCATTCAAATATCCACCTAATTTGAGATCATTCGCGCTCGATTATATGCGGCTGATGGGGCATCCCGCACCGCCGATAGATTAAACTGACCGGTTCGAGCATATAGCGGCGGCGTGTCAGAAGTACTGAGGAATTTTAAGCAATTCTGAAGAGCAACTAAAGCTCCCTGCGCAGCAGGGGTGTGAGGAGCATGGACCCATGCAGCATGAGACCGTGCAGACGCAACACAAATTAATGCCAGCGCAGTATGCAACCGTGCAAAAAGATATCGAGCCAGGGCGGCAGGAGCATATCCTGGTGGTCGACGACGAAGAATCTATGCGAAGCGCTCTCGCAGTTATGCTGGAGCGGAACGGATACGACGTCAGCGCGGTGGCCGATGCCGAACAGGCCATGCTCCATCTGCAGGACGACCCAGGCTGCGATCTTGTTCTCGCAGATGTCATGATGCCCGGCGATAACGGCCTCACCCTGCTCGACATTATCTGTAGCAACCACCCGGTCGTACCTGTGGTCATGCTGACTGCGATACACGACATCCAAGTCGCCGCCGATGCCTTTCGCCGTGGCGCTATCGACTATCTACTTAAACCTTTCGATCGCGCCCAATTGTTAGAGGTCGTGCTGCGCGCATTGGAGCATGGCCACCTGCTGAAGCAGAATGCCGCATACCGGCAGAACCTGGAGCAGATCATCCACTCCCGCACCAGTCGACTGCGCGCCACCATGCACGACCTGGAGCAAAGTTACGACATCACCCTGGAAGCGATGGGCGATGCGCTCGACCTGCGTGACACCCAGACTGAAGGCCACTCCCGCCGCGTCACCGCCTATACCATCGCTCTGGCCCGCGAGTTCGGCCTGGACCGGGAGCAGCTTCGCCTCATCGCCCGTGGTGCATTTCTGCATGATATCGGCAAGATATCTACCCCCGACACCATCCTTCTCAAAAACGGAAGTCTCACGACCCAGGAGACTCAGATCATGCGCCAGCACTGTATCCGCGGATACGAGATGGTACACAAGATCCCCTTCCTGCGCGAGGCCGCTGAGCTGGTATACGCCCATCATGAGAACTTCGACGGCTCCGGTTATCCGCGCGGCCTGAGCGGCATGGATATCCCGTTAGGGGCTCGCATCTTCGCCATCGCCGACACTTTGGACGCCATCACCTCCAAGCGCCCCTATCGCAAGGAATTGTGCTTCGCCCAGGCACGGTACGAAATCGAGCGCAACTCCGGCAGCCAGTTCGATCCGCGAATCGTAAAGGTCTTCCTCAACTTACCGCTGAAGTTATGGAGCGATTTGCGCAGAGAGGTGGAATACGCACCCAGCGGGGCCTTCGGCGTAACCTCCTGGATATCGCCTCGGCCCATGTAAACCGGATTGCTTGCGCACAGTTTCAGTACGGCTTACCATCTCTGTGCAAGCCACTACCGAAGGCAAATCTCATGACTTCCAAAAAACAGAAGCTCTCCGAAGAACAACTCCATGATCTGCTGATCGAGCTGCCCGAGTGGGCTCTGAAAGATGGCAAGCTGGTCCGTGACTGGACACTGCCAACTTTCGTCGAGGCCATCGCCTTCGTCAACCGCGTGGCCCAACTTGCCGAACAGGCCCAACACCATCCCGGCATTGATATCCGTTACAACCTCGTCCAACTAGCGCTAGTCTCGCACGACGCGGGCGGCATTACCGAGCGCGACGCCCAGATGGCGCGTCAACTGTCCCTGGCCTTCCCCGCCTCTGCCACCTAAATCACCCTGGTCTCGCCCTTCCCGCACCGCTTGCGTGATAGTCTAATAATCCAGAGCGGATTCCGCTCAAAGGTTTCGGCCAGTACCCACAAAGGCACACTCTGGCCGATCAAGTTGCGTCACTGGCCTCCCGGCACGGACAAAGAATCGTTCGTGCCGCCTTTTTTTGGTAAACCCTACCCTGCTTCCACAAATTATTTCCGCACCGCGGGCAAAAATCCCGCATCCCATCTACAATCAGCGATAAGCTAGATGTAGTCCGCATGCCACAAGGAGACAATACGATGACAAAAGCCGATCTGGTCGACAAAGTAACCGCCCTTGGAGACCTTACACGCCGTGACGGAGAGATCATCGTGGACACCCTATTCGAGTCCGTTATCGGAGCGCTCAAAGCCGATGACAAGGTTGAGATCCGTGGCTTTGGTAGCTTCCGCACACGTCAGCGCAACTCGCGCATCGGACGCAATCCAAAGACAGGCGAGCGCGTGGATGTGCCAGCCAAGCGCGTTCCCTTCTTCAAGCCCTCCAAAGAACTGCGCGATTTGGTCAATCCCAACGGAGCCAAGAGCCCTGCCCTTGTCAGCACCAACCCCGTCGACCCCCACCATCCCCCGGCCATGTAAAGAATACTGGCTTTGCTCAACCATCGAGCAACCGTCAAGGCGTATTCTGTCCTAGAGCATGCGAAAGGGGCTAATCCCTACATATCAATTTGTTTGTATTCGCCGCGGAAATCACCAGCTTTGATTTGTCCCTAGAGTACCTTCAGCCCGCTCTTCGCTGCAGCCACAAACTCCATCGCCGTCTTTACGATGAAGTCCAGCATCTCAGTCGTCAGACCCGGAAAGACACCGATCCAGAAGACCTGGTTCATTACGAAGTCGCTGTTGGGTAGCTCACCCACTACGCGATGCTCCCAGCCCTCATACGCCGGCTGGCGCAACAGGTTCCCCGCGAACATTAGTCGCGTCCCGATCTTCTTCGACTCCAGCGCGCCGGTCAGTTCGTCGCGGGTAAATGGTGCATCCGGCCTAACACCGATGGGAAATCCGAACCAGCTCGGGTCGGAGTGTTCGGTCGCCTGGGGTAGAATCAAAAACTCCTCCAGCGGCTTCAGCGCTGCCTTCAGATACGCAAAATTCTCCTTGCGTCGGGCAATAAAGTGCGGGAGCTTGTCGATCTGCGAGAGCCCCAATGCCGCCTGCATGTCAGTCGCCTTCAGGTTATAGCCTATGTGTGAGTAGGTGTATTTGTGGTCGTACCCGCAGGGCAGCGTGCCCAGTTGCCAGTCAAAACGCTTGCCGCAGGTGTTGTCCTTGCCCGGCTCGCACCAGCAGTCGCGTCCCCAGTCGCGGAAGCTGTCGATCAGCACCTGAAGGGTCGGCTTGTCGGTCATCACCGCGCCGCCTTCGCCCATGGTGATGTGGTGCGCGGGATAGAAGCTCACCGTCGCAATATCGCCGAAGGTTCCTACCTTGCGCCCCTTGTAGGTCGAACCCAGTGCATCGCAGCAGTCCTCAATTAACCATAGCTTATGTTCTCTACAAAACGCCGATACCGCATCCAGATCGAAGACATTGCCCAGCGTGTGCGCAATCATCACAGCCTTCATCTTTGGGCTGTATGCGGCTTCCAGCTTCGTCGCGTCGATCTCGTAGGTAGGCAACGAGACATCCACGAAGACCGGCACCAGCCGGTTCTGGAAGATAGGATTCACCGTGGTGGGAAATCCCACCGCAACGGTGAGAACCTCATCGCCCGGCTTCAACTGCCTTGCACCTAGCTTGGGCGAGGTCAGTGCACTCAGCGCCACCAGGTTCGCGCTCGATCCCGAGTTCACCAGGCTCGCCGACCGCACGCCGACGAACTTGGCCAGCCTGCGTTCGAACTCCTTGGCAAACCGTCCCGTCGTGAACCAGCCATCCAGCGCCGAATCCACCACCGAGCAGATGTCTTCCGGCCCAATCACCTTGCCCGACACCGGCACAACCGACTCGCCGGGCACAAACTCCCGTGTCGGAAATTTGGCCCCGTGATACTGTGCCGTCAACTCAAGAATCTGCCGTCGAAGCTCTTCCGCCCTATCGCTCATACACTTTAAGAATACACACCCGAAGCGTCATCCCTACCCACACTTCCTATGAAGTTACTAGGCTAGTCAACACTCATGTGCCACGCGGCCGTCCGCCGTATCGCGTCCTCCAGCCCCACAGTCTGGCGCAATCCAAGCAACCTCTCCGCCCGCTCCACCGAAGGCACATAGCGTGTCGGCAGCACGCCCGGCACCGCCTGCTTAGCTATCAGTATTTCAGTCGAGGGCGCTAGCGTCGCCGCGACATACTCCGCCAACTCCCGGATGCTCACATCATTCCCCGATCCCACGTTGACCGCGACCAGCGCCGGCGCGCGGAACAAAATCGTCCATAGCCACACCGCGAGGTCCGCCGCATATAGGTACGAACGCCGCGGAGTGCCATCGCCCGCAATCGAGATTGACCGCCCCGCCAGTACATCCCTAATAAAGTTGCCAATCGCGAAGTGAGCGTCAAGCGGCAAATGTGGTCCGCAGAAGGCCCAGCAGCGCGCAATCTTGGCCTCGAATTCAATGCCCTTAGCCGTAGCGGACTTTTGATGCAGCGCGCACATCAGTTCCGAGGCGCGTTTTCCCTCCGCGTAGACACTGGCCGCGGCCAGCGGATCCGGTGCGCCCTCATAGCTCTCCGGAACATGGGTCAACTCTGGCGGCTGCGGGCCATACACCGCACCAGAGCTGGTCAATAGGAACTTACGCGCACCACACTGCGCCGCAAACTCCAATGTCCGCTCGGTCCCCGCCAGTATCGTCGACAGCATCTGCAGAGGCTCTTCCGCCGCCTGCTTTGCGCTGGCCTCAGTCGCGGCATGGATCACAAATCGGAACTCGCCTACGGGAAATGCAAAGTCCCGCACATCGCCAGCCTGCAGTGTAATTGCCGGATCGCCCGCCAGGTGCGGACACTTAAGCGCGAACTTCGCAGGATCTCGTGTGAGTATCGTTGCCCGCGCGCCAAGTCCTAGAGCATGGTTCACATGGCAAAAACTCTCCACCAGCCAGCAGCCGAAGAACCCCGTCCCACCGGTAATAAAGACGCTCTGACCGCGCACCTCCTCCCACAGATCCTGCGTCTGCGCAAGAATCAGATCAAGATCGACCGGCGTAAGAGGCGCTGCCATTTCTTCTCTCCTGGGGGTATGCCCGGCTAACTGGAACGGGGCGTCAGAAGACCGTCCGGTGTGTTCGATTTCGCTACAGAGGGTGCGTATTCAAAGTTGACGCGGTCAAGTTCCACCACATAGGGACGATTCTGAACCTGGGTATAAATGGCTCCGATATACTCTCCCATCACGCCCAGGAAGACCAGTTGAAGCGACGAGATAAAAAACACTCCGATCAACATCGGTGCGACTCCAAAGCTGAAGGTCGACCAAAAAATAAGTTTCAGAATCAGGTAGATCATGGCAATCAGAAAGGAGGCGCTGGCACCCAGGAATCCGGATAGCGCTGCAAGTCGAAGCGGTATCTTCGAGTTGTTGATGATTCCCAACATGCCAATGTCGTAGAGGCTATACCAATTGTTATGGGTGACTCCAAACTTTCGCGCTGGTTGGTCGTACAACAGCTTCACCGTGGGTAGACCAATCTCAGCGATCATCCCGCGAAAGTATGGGTATGGGTCGTTGAAAGAACGCACCTGATCGATGACCTTGCGATCGTAAAGACCGAAGCCGGTGAAGTTCTGGATAGTCTCAATCGAAGAGATGCGCTCCACCAGCTTGTAGTATTGCTTGCGCAGCCAGAACATCATTGAGTTCTCTTCGCTGGTGCGTTTGATGCCCAACACACAGTAGGCGCCATTCTCCCACTCGCGGATCATGTCGACAATCATCAGCGGCGGGTCCTGCAAGTCGGCGACCAGGCTGAGCACGGCATCTCCACGGGCCTGTAGGAGCGCGTGAAACGGCGAGCGGATGTGCCCGAAGTTGCGCGCGTTCACGATGACCTTGACATTCTTGTCCTGGGCCGCAATCTCTTTCAGAATGGCTACCGTCTTGTCCTTGGAACTGTTGTCGATGAAGATGTGCTCGTACTCATACTTGCCTATCCCAACCATCACTTCGCGCACCTGGTTATATAGGTTGAGTACGTTCTCTTCCTCGTTGTAGCAGGCTGTCACAATAGAGATCGTCTTCTGGCTCACGGCAGCAGCACTCCTGAATAGCTGGCACAAGTCTAGCTTAACTGGAGACTCTGCACTTCAATTGGGCGAAGGCTTCTGTGCCTGGTCCACTACCATCGCACTTACCATTCCCCGTGTCGCCACAAGCTTCAATCCTAACTGCTCCTGCACGGCCGTAAATAGTGGTGGACTCTGCGAGTCATCCGGCGCTGTCGCCACCTGCCCCCCATACTGCGACGTATCCTGTGCCCACTCCAGGTCGAAGTCGTACTTCCCTGTTAGTCCCGTCTTGTTTACCGTAGGACGGTCCAACGTCGCCCGCTGCAACATTGCGACAAAGTCATCCATCGTCACACTGCGCGCCGGCACTTCGATCTTGTCCGAATACACGACCCCATAAATCTGCGGCGGATCGTCTGGCTTCGTAGCGGCCTTCAGCTTCGGCCCGCCCTTCGCCACATCCAGCTCGTAGATCGAAAACTCCTTCTCCTGACGATGAAACTGCAAATTGAACCGCTCCACAAGAAGCGCTCGCAGCATCCGCATCTGCTCCATCCTGGTTGGCGCAACGTCTCCAGGTGTCACCGCCTCAATCGTGAACTTCTGCTCGTCCATCCATCCCGGCCCATCGGATATCGTTCGCGGATTCAGGTCATACGCCAACGCAATCAGCGCCTGCAACGTGAAGTTCGTTGCCGACCACCTGTGCGTGCCATCCATCTTGAACATCCGCCCGGCCTTCAAGTCCGTGTCCACCGGCTTCACGGTTGCCACTTCAAACGCATCAAACCTGGGCGGTGGGGATGCCGCCGTAGCCGTAACATCCTGCGCATGCATTTCCATAGAGCAAAGAATCAATACCACCATCGCGTATCGCCGATTCATAGCAGACTAACTCCTCAGAAAATTTTAATTCGATACTTGCATCACTCCAAATCAGGCATTTTGTAGGCAACAGAATAAGTCAACCGCACTAAAGAATGCTTAGTAGCAAAATATTTCACGAATTAATGATTACCCTCGCACAACTAACCCTACAGTCCTGTGTCTGCGTAATGGGATGTGCAAGAGCAACTCCAATAAATATCCTGCCGTCCTATCCATTGTTCGGGCGTCTTCCGCACACGGGCGCCAAGCTAGTAGTTTCGTTACCCCTGGAAGAGTGGCTCATTCGACAATTCAGCACTTGTTCCTGGTACGTTGTGGATTCCGCAAAATTCTGAGAGGTGTCCTTATGTCTTCTTTGTCGTCTGTATCCCGCCGAACCTATCTACTCTCTACTCTCACTGCTCTCTCACTGCTGGCCGCAGGCTGCGGTTCTGGCTCTGTCGGCACCACAGCCACCGGCACACCCGGACCATCCTTCGTTATCGGTACCGATGCACCCATGTCCAGCGTAACTTCGTTTGCTGTCGTGGTGAATAGCTTAGACGCCATCGATGCCAACGGTAAGAGCGTCTCGCTGGTCAGCGGCACGCCAACCGTCGACTTCGCTCGCTTCAATGGACTACAGACTCTGATGGACATGAACGATGTTCCCGTCGGCACCTACACCAGTGTGCAGATCACACTTGGCGCAGCAACCCTGGGATACCTGAATACATCTTCCGGCGCGCCTACCATTGTCAGCGAGCCCGCAACCCTTACCTCCTCCACCATCACCATTCCCCTGGCTTCGCCTCTGGTGATTAACCAGACACAGCCGGTCGGTCTTCGCCTCGACCTCAATCTGCGCAAGTCCATCCTGGTGGATGGCAGCGGCCAGATCACTGGCCAGGTCACGCCTACTTTCAACATCGCCGCAGTCGCCATTGGGGACGACGGCGCTTATCTCGATGAGTTTGACGCAGCCGTTGTCAGCGTCAATACCACCGCGCAAACTTTCGTGGTTCAGGGTCCGCATGGCCGACAATTCACGGTCAACGTGACCGGTAACACCGCGTGGGACAATAGCGAAAGTCTTAGCTCGCTCACTACCAGCAGCATTGTCTCCGTCTCCGGCACGCTGGATAAAGCGGATGCCACCATCGATGCGGACGAAGTCGCTATCGTCTCGCAGAATGGCTTCTATGCCACGGGCCAAGTCACGTATGTGACACCAGCCACGGGAACAGCCACCAGCTTCGACCTGTATGTGCGTGGCCTTCTACCCACCACCACAGGCCTTACCCTGGGACAAATCGCTCAGGTCAACCTCACTGGCTCCGAGAACTTCTTCATATACCGGATGCACAACACGCTCACTCAGTTCCTCTTCAACTCCAGCAATATGTTAGCTGGCCAGGACATCGTCATCGGCGGCCCTGCGACCGGTGCCACCAACTCACAGGCTGTTACCGTCAAACGGGTTGCTCTGCGTCACTGGGGCTTCAATGGAACCCTCGTGACCACCCCCACCGTCTCCGGTACATTCCAAATGACGATCAACGGCTTCGCGGGGCTGCTGGTCCCGCAGACAGTAACCGTCTATACCTCCAGTGTCACAAAGTTCCGCAACGGATTCACCGCACTCGCAAACGTCACAGGGAATGTGCGCGTGGTCGGGCTGCTGGTCAAGGATCCCGTCTCCGGAAATACCGTGTTGCTGGCCCATTATGTGGATTTACTCAACTAAATAGCGCAGTAACTGCGCGACACCTCGTTGAGCTCCGCCGAAGTCAGAACCATGGCTTCGGCGGTTATTTTTTTCGTGTGTCTAATTTCTCCACGATTGTGTCCGCTGCCACAATGGGTTTTCGCATGCGCACTATAGAATGTTTCGCATGGAAACCGTCCAATACAACCTGCCGCAAAACCGCATTCCGCAAGCCTGGTACAACATCGCAGCCGACCTGCCTAAACCCATGGCCCCGCCCTTGCACCCCGGAACATTGAAGCCCCTCGGTCCAGACGACCTGGCCCCGCTCTTTCCCATGAGCCTCATACTGCAAGAGGTCAGCACCGAGCGCGAGATCGAAATTCCCGGCGAAGTCCGCCAGGTCTACGCGCAGTGGCGTCCCTCGCCACTCTTCCGCGCACGCCGATTGGAGAAGGCACTCGACACGCCAGCTCATATCTACTACAAGAACGAAGGCGTCAGCCCCGCAGGTTCGCACAAGCCGAACACCGCCGTCCCGCAGGCGTTTTATAACAAACAGGATGGCACTAAACGCCTCTCCACCGAGACGGGTGCCGGCCAATGGGGCTCGTCGCTGGCCATGGCCTGTGCGTTCTTCGGCATGGAATGCAAAGTCTATATGGTGCGCGTCAGCTACGACCAGAAGCCCTACCGCCGCGCCTTGATGGAGGTCTTTGGAGCATCCGTCACCGCTAGCCCAAGCACAGAGACCGAGACCGGACGCGCGATCCTAGCCGCTCACCCCGACTCCAATGGCTCGCTGGGCATAGCCATCTCCGAAGCTGTCGAGGTCGCGGCCAAGGACCCAAACACGAAGTACGCCCTCGGTAGCGTCCTCAACCATGTCATGCTGCACCAAACCGTTATCGGCCTCGAGGCCATCGAGCAGATGGCGCTTGCCAACGATGAGCCCGACGTGATCCTCGCCTGCGCGGGCGGCGGATCAAATTTTGCCGGACTAACCATGCCGTATATCGGCCGCAATCTCAAGGGCCTGAGTCACGCTCGCGTCGTCGCCGTCGAACCCGCCGCATGCCCCAGCCTCACCAAGGGCCATTTCACCTATGACTTCGGCGACACCGGACACCTCACTCCGCTGGTTAAGATGCACACCCTCGGCAGCACCTTCATGCCACCCGGAATCCACGCAGGAGGCCTGCGCTACCACGGCATGGCCCCGCTGGTCTCGCACGTCAAGGACCTTGGCCTCATTGAGGCCACTGCGGTGCAACAACTCGACGCCTTTGCTGCCGGAATCCAGTTCGCCCGTGCCGAAGGCATCATACCTGCCCCTGAGTCCAACCATGCCATCGCCGCAGCCATCACAGAGGCGCTACTCGCCAAGCGTGAAGGCAAGCCGCGCACCATCCTCTTCAACCTCTCCGGCCATGGGCACTTCGACATGCAATCCTACATCAACTATCAGGCGGGCCTGCTGGAGAACTTTGACTACCCCGCTGAGGAGATCGCAATGGCCCTCGCTGGCCTGCCTACAGTACTGTAAGCTGCAGCAACATTGACCCCATTAGCACACCTAGCCTCTGTCGTGCGATGCGTCGGGTGCCGACGGACTCGGCGGCTTATCTTGATCGCTGTGATGGACTATTTTGCCAGCACCCTTCCCTGTGCCCTTGACGATTTTGCCCGTTCCTTTGGCAGCACCTGTGCCCACGTCCTTGCCCGCAACGGCTGCACCCTTACCAACATTGCCTGCCGCGTCGAGTGGGTGCAGCGTTACAAGATCCCCCGCACCTTTTCCTGCTCCCTTGGCCACCGCTCCAGTACCTTTAGCAGCTCCTTTGCCGATATCTGCTGTACCGCTTCCGACATCGCCACCTGGGCTGCGTTGCTGCGGCTGGGATTGGGTGGCTGACTGGGATGTGGTTGCAGGAACCGCCGTAGGTTGGCTCTGGCCGTTGCTCTGGCTGTTAAGGGCAAAGGCTACGACAAGCAGTGCAATGAATTGTAGGGGGATGTCACTTCGCATTGGGGAGACCTCCCCAGATTTAGATGCATCGGCGAACCAAGCGAGTCTGTGATACGCCTCAACAAATCCGTAGGATGCACTGGCTTCACCATCAACGTAAAGTCATGTCCCGACTTGCGCGCATCCTGAAGCAGGTCAGTCGTCGCTGCGCAGCCTGAAAATAACAATACTTTACACTCGGGGTATATTTTCACCATGGTAATGGCCAGATCCACACCGTTGCCGCCTGGCTCCATCATGACGTCCGTTAGTAGTAAGTGTGGTGGAATTAGTTTGGCAGTCTCCAGCGCGGATACCGCGTCGTATGCGGTCAATACCGAGAAACCGCTTCTAGAGAGAATCACCGAGAGTGTGTCCGCAATAACGCGCTCATCATCAACCACTAGAATCACAGGCGGCAATCTCTCGGCGCTCTGAGATGGTTCACACACGTCGGTCACAGGAATCACATCGTAAATCGACTCAGAAGACATGGCTTGTTACCTCTACAGCTGACAGTACAGAAGCCTTCTCCATACGGGGTAACTCTTTCCATCAGCGTTCGTTAGCGCGATAGCGACGCAACCAATTGCGCATCATCAGTTTGAGCCGCGCGGGGATATAGTTTTTCCACGATTGTCCCCCCGATACAATCCTGATCATGCTATATTGTCTTTACTTTAACGACTCGTTAGAATCAAGCTTATCTCGATTAGCGTAGTTCATTATCGTGTTACGTTCATGTCAACTATTCATGCGGAGAAATTACAATGGACGACCATATCGAGACTAACCCCCCATTCAAGTTTCAATCGATCCTGCAGGCCGACGTTCCCAAGGGGAGAGATGGGAAACACAAGCAGATCATCCTGCGGTTATTGGAGGGATTGGAAAATCTGCCCCACGGCTCGGCATTGAAGATTCCGCTCGCAAAGCTTCCTGACACCAAGGAGAACATCCGCTCGGCCCTGAGCCGCGCGACCCACCAGAGGAATATAGAAATAGCGACCTCCAGCGACGATCAATTCCTCTATGTATGGAAGACATGCCCCTGACCCGTGGCGGGTGGGATACAGCCTCAAACCACCGGCGTAAAGCGCAGCTCCAGACCATCCGCCTTCGCCATCACCTCGACCGCTTCCAGCGACCGCGCAATCCACGTTGCAGCGCGTAATTGCTCCGCCGGATGCGTCCCCAGCACGCCCAACACGCGGCTACCCGCCGCCACACCCGCGCCAACGCCAGAGGGCGCATCCTCCACCACAATGCACTCCACGGGCGCGAAGCCAAGCAACTCCGCGCCGCGCCGGTACGGCTCAGGATCGGGCTTGCCGCGCTCCACCATATCACCGCTGATGACACGCGTTGGAACCGGCAGTCCCGCCGCCGCCAACCGTCCAACCAGTAACCGCCGCGTCGCCGACGACACCACCGCCCATCGCTCCTGCGGAAGCCGCTCCAACAGCGCCTTCACCCCCGGCAGCACGGTCAGATCTTCCGTATCTGCCAGTTCCAACTCCTCAATGGTGTGCAATCCTTCGGCCACTTGGGCCTCATTGAACGCCGGCTTCAGCATGCGCACAATGTCTGCCGCGCGGATGCCATGGGGAACTTGAAATTGTGATGCATTAGGTATGTCGTACAACTTGCACCAGTGCTGCCAGCAACGCACCACTGAGCCAGTAGAGCTGATCAGCACGCCGTCCATGTCGAACAGCAATCCTTTGGTCTGAACCGTCAATAAGTCATCCCCACTCTTCGCAGCCGTCTCGCTCAAGCCGCACGCCCCGCCATCACAAACGCCCGTGCGCCTTCAAGAATCGCCGTCACCGAATCGGTAGCACAGCTCTCGCAGTAGACCCGCAACAGCGGCTCCGTTCCCGAGGCGCGCAGCAGCAGCCATGTCTCCGCTGCATTCTTCTTGCCCTTACAGGCTGGATTATCGAGGAAGAATTTAATCCCGTCCATCGTCTCCACCCGCAATACCTTCATTCCGGCCATGCTGTCGCCCTCGTCCAGAGCGCTGGCACGTGCAATCGCAGACTGCTTCAGCTCCTCATCAATATGCATATCAATGCGTCCATACTGATGTTCTCCGAACTCGTCCTGTAGTGCGGCCACCAGTTGACCCAGCGTCTTCTTTTCGTCCGCCATCACGTTCGCAAGCAGCAGCGCATTCAGCAAACCATCGCGCTCCGGCAGGTGGCGGCTGATGCCGATGCCGCCCGACTCCTCACCACCGATCAGTATCTCGCGCTGTAGCATCAGGTCGCACACATACTTGAATCCAATGCCATGCTCGTGCAGCGTGCGTCCATACTTGGCAGCAATGCGATCCAGCATCTTGGTGGTGTTGAAGGCGCGAGTCACGTCGCCCGGCCATCTCTTGCGCTCTAAAAGCCAGTGCAGCAGTACTGCATAAACTTTGTGCGCATCCACCACGTTGCCGTGCTCGTCTACCGCACCAATGCGGTCCGCGTCGCCATCCGTGATAAACCCGGCGTCGCACTTCTCGGCCACCACGGCCAACTGTGTCGCGTGAATGTGGGGCAGAATCGGCTCCGGATTGATCCCCGGAAACAGTGGGTTCAGCTCGCTGCGCATCTCCACAAACGGTATCTCCGCCTGCGTAAAGATTCCCGCAATCACGCCGCGCCCGCATCCATACATGCAGTCGATGAGGAACTTGTAGCCCGAGCGGCGGATCGCATCCAGATCGACAAACTTCGCGATTGCAGCGTTGTACTCCGGATTGAAATTAACCTCTTCGATCTTCGCCGACACCGCGGCCTCCGGCAGCGGATCGCCCAAATAGCTCTCAATCGCGGTCATGATCGATGGACTACCAGATCCGCCGTAGCTCGCCTTGTACTTCACTCCGTTCCACTGCGCTGGATTGTGGCTGGACGTGATCATCACCCCGCCCGCCGCCTTGCGCTCGCGCACGGCATAGCTCAGCGCCGGCGTGGGCGCAATCTCCGATCCCAGCGCCACCGGAATCCCAGCGTTAGCCAGCACCTCGGCCGCCACCATGGCAAAGGCCCGCGATCCGAAGCGCGTGTCGTATCCGATGCACACTCCTTGCGCCGCATCCTCGTGCTGCAGCATGTAGTGCGCAATCGCTCGCGCCGCCACGCGCACGTTGGCATAGGTAAAGTCATCGGCAATAATGCCGCGCCATCCATCCGTCCCGAACTTGACCGCCGTGCTAGTCTCCGCCATCACTTCCTTCTATTCCCAGTGAGTACATCGCGCGAGGTGCGAGTTGTTTCGCCGCACTTGCAAGTACAGCCTTAGATCAGATCGTTCCGGCCGCGCGTCTTCAACTCCGCAACCACCTTACCCACATCCTGCGAACGTTCTCGGGTTGTGATCAGCAGTGCATCCGAGGTCTCCACCACCACCAAATCGTTGACGCCGACCAGCGCTATCACCTTGCCCCGTGCATACACATAGTTTCCATGCGCATCGATCTCGACGCTCTGCGTACTCACCCCTTCGCACACATTATCCTGATAGGCAAGCTCGGGCGCGCAACTGACCCTGTGCTCGTAGAGTGCATTCCATGAGCCCAGATCGTTCCAGGCAAAGTCCGCTGGCAAACAGTAAATCTCCGACCCCATCTCTCCCTTGGCAGAGCGCGGTTCCAGCACCGCGTAGTCAATACTGATGTTCTGGCACAGCGGATACACCTCGGCGAAAACACGCTCAAACTCCTTCGGCGAAGCCCCATGGGCCGTAGCAATCTTCTGCAGCAGCGGAGCCATCGCCGGGGCATGCTCTCGTATCGCATTGGCAAGCGTGCGCGCGCTCCATAGAAAAATGCCGCCATTCCATGCATAGTTACCCGACGCGACAAACTCCTCGGCGCGCGCCAGATCGGGCTTCTCAGTAAACCGCTTTACGCGCCGCACTGGAACGTCGCCACAAGGCACGCTTGCGGCATCCACAGTTTCGCCCAGTTCGATGTAGCCGTATCCCGTCTCAGCCCGCGTCGGCGGCACGCCAAGCACCACAACCCGATCACCGCTTGCCGCCAGTTTCACGCCCGCGCGAATCACCTCAACAAAGCGGGGATTGTCGCGGATCACATGGTCGGATGGAAAGATGCCTATCACCGTCTCCGGCGCGGTCGGCTCCAGCAGAAACGCCGCCAAAGCGCACGCTGGGGCCGTATTGCGCGCTACCGGTTCAGCCAGAATGTTGCTGTGCGGCACGCGCGGCATCTGCTCCGCGATCACTGCACTCAGCAACTTGTTGGTGATGACCCAAACGTCCTCCGGCGCGGCCAGGGGAAGCAGCCGTTCCAGCGTCTGCTGGATCATGGTCTTCTCGCCATCCAGCGCCAGCACCTGTTTTGCGTGCGCGCGCCTGCTCCTTGGCCAGAAGCGTGTTCCACTGCCGCCTGCCAGAATCACCGGAGCAAATCGTGGCCCTGCCTTGCCGTCCATAAAATCCATAGACCTCTATTCTAGTCCGGCATAACTCGGCCCTAGCTCAACTGGCTGAAGTACTCGCGCATCCGTTTCACGCCCTCATCCACCACGCTTGCAGAGGCCGCGTACGAGAGCCGGATATGCTCCGTCGTCCCGAACGCTTCGCCCGGAACCACCACCACGCGCGCATCGCTCAACAGCTTGCTGGCCACGTCGGAGGCCGTCTTCAATCCAACCTTGCCGAAGTACGCGCTCACATTGGGATACACATAGAACGCTCCCTGCGGCACCGTGCAGGTGATCCCAGGGATCGTCTTCAGCCCAGCCAGTATCCGGTCGCGCAGCTTTAGAAAGTCCGCCCGCATATCGGCCACGCACTGCTGCGAGCCGGTCAGCGCCGCCACCGCAGCCTTCTGCACAAAGCTGGTTGTGTTCGATGTGCTCTGCGACTGCAGCTTGCTCATCGCCCCAATCACCTGCTTCGGCCCCAGGGTAAATCCAGCGCGCCAGCCCGTCATTGCGTAGGTCTTGGACAATGAGCCAAGAATAATTACGTGGTCTTTGCAGTCGGTGAAAGTCCCGCCGCTCACCGGAACACCGGTGTAGGTCAGGTAGGCGTAGCACTCGTCCAGCAGCAGATAGATGCCGCGCGCATGGGCCATGCGCACAATCGCCTCCAGGTCAGCCGCCGATACCACCGCGCCCGACGGGTTCGACGGCGAGTTCAAAATAATCGCCTTCGTCTTCGGCGTTATCGCCGCCTCAATCATCTTCGCCGTAATGCGGAAGTCCTCGCGCTCGTCGCCCTCCACATACACCACCTTGCCGCCCGCGTACTCGATGATGTCCTTGAACGACACCCAGTATGGCACCGGCAGAATCACCTCGTCGCCGTGGTCCACCAGCACCTGCACCGCGTTGAAGATGGCCAGCTTGCCGCCCGCGCTGAAGACGCACTCGTCGATGGTGTAGTTGGAACCGAAGTCGGCGGCGTGGCGCTCCACCACGGCCTTGCGCACCTCGGGGATGCCGGCCACCGCCGTATAGCGCGAAAAATTCTTCTCAATGGCCGCGATGGCCGCATCCTTGATGTGCTGCGGCGTGTCGAAGTGAGGCTCGCCCGCGCCGAAGTTGGCCAGGTCGATCCCAGCCGCCGTCATCTTCAGCGCCTCCGCTGTGATCGCCATGGTCGCTGAAACTTCAATCCGGTTGATCCGGTCCGACAATACCTTAGTCATGGTTGTGCTCATACTTCCAGTCTCGCAGATTTACCCGGCGAGATAAAGAGATTCTGATGGCTGATGGTGGGCCAGCCTGAACTCCGCATCGACCGTAGTTACCTGTAACGGCGTATGAGGACTTACATGTTGCGGGAAGCTGTGCGTATCGCCGTACTTCGGCCAACAAAGGCAAAGATCAGCAGGACGGCCGATGTGAGCCAAGCACCGAGGCTGACTGGCTGCGGCAGGTACATGCCAATGACTAGACCGCTGACGACGAGGACCGCGCACAATCCCGCAAATTGCCACATTCCGTACATGAACACGAACGGAAGGTAATGCGCCCCTAGAATGATCATGAACGCGGGATAAAACCACGCAGGCCGGACCGCAGCGATTGCAAGCACGACTGGCAATGATAGGGGCAGCGTGAAGGCAACCTGCATCCCAAGCGCGTTCATCGGGTGGCCCTTTGGGAGAGCGGAGGGATGCCCCATTGTTCGCAACAGGAATTGTGTCATCGGAAAGATGAGAAACCCGCCAAAAACAAGAATGAGCCCACCCAGTCGAAGTGAATGCCACGTGCAAGCGGAAGCCGACACGCACCACAACATGGCCGAGACTAGTTGGCCGGCGAATCCGCCAACGAAAGTCTCGCGAACATCTCTCTGCGCCTGAATAACATTCATGTTTCGCCATTGTACTGGGAACTTGTTGGATTGCTACCGGGAAGTCGGCATATGGGACGTGAAACACCACTCCATTGACGCTCGGCTGCAAACAGTCATTGCACCACCTCAGAAGTTTGTCTCGCCCCCTACACAATCCGGCCGTCGCGGATATGTACCTTGCGGCTGGCGTACGACGCAGCCTCCGGGTCATGCGTGATCATCAGGATCGTCTGCCCGGTGCGTTCGTTCAGGTCCTTCATCACCTTCAGCACGGCGGTCGAGTTCTGGCTGTCCAGGTTGCCGGTCGGCTCGTCGGCCAGCAGGATCGCCGGATGGTTCACAATCCCGCGCGCAATCGCCACCCGCTGCTGCTGTCCGCCACTGAGCGCCCGCGGCTTGTGCTTCAGGCGATCAGCGATCCCAAGCAGCTTCAGCACCTCCACAAACTCCGGCGTAAATTTTGTAGCCCGCCCGCCGATGTACTCCACAATCTTGATGTTGTCCTCTGCCGATAGCGTCGGCAGCAGGTTGTACTTCTGGAAGACGAAGCCAACGGTCGTCTTACGCAGGTCTGTCCGCTCCCGGTTCGACATGTGAGCCAGGTCCTTGCCGTCGATCACCACCGTCCCTGCTGTGGGCGGCGTCAGTCCACCCAGAATGTGAAACAGTGTCGATTTGCCCGACCCCGAAGCGCCCACAATCGCCACAAACTCGCCGCGCGCAATCTCCAGGTTTACGCCGCGCAGCGCATGAACCTCCACCTCGCCCACGCGGTATACCTTGGTCAGCCCCCGCACCTGAATGATCGGATTCCGGATGATCGGCTCTGTCCCCATCTCTCCCTCACTCATAAGACAGTGCCTCGGTCACATCCTGTTTCACAGCCTTCAAGCCGGGCACGATCACACCCAGAATCGCGCCCACAATCGCGATCCCGCCCGCATATAACCACCACTCGTACACCGTCTCCTGCACCAGGTTGCCGGGATAATACTTCATCGCCTCCTGCGCCCCGTAGGTCAATCCGATGCCAACCATGGTTCCCAGCAGCGCCAGTAGCACCGTCTCGCGCAGCAGCAGGCTCAGCACCAGGCCCGAGCTGCCTCCCACCGCCTTGATGATCCCAATCTCTCGCGTCCGCTCCAGCACTGCGGTATACATCGCCATGAACACCACGATGAATCCCACAATCACCGCCACCGCAATCACCACCCAGATAAAATCCTTCAGCATTGCCACATTGTTGATGGAAAGCAGCGATGTCAAAGCATCCATCGTATAGATCTGGTCGTCCTGCAGCGCAACCTTCAGCTGATCCACCACCTGCTCTGCATACTTCGGATCGTCCAGCTTCACGTATATCTGGGTCAGGTGCCCCGGACTTCCTACCAGTTCCTGCAGAACCGAGAGTTTCACCCCGATGCGGGTCAGCTTTCCACCCGTAAAAATGCCCGAGATGGTCCACTCGCGATTGACCAGCATCACCTTGCTACCGATCCCCAGGTGCTTCTGCCGCGCATAATACTGATCCACGATCATCCCGTCGTCATTCACAGGATCGCCGCCGTCCGTATAGGTGAAGCCACCGCTCATCTTGTTGAATGCGGGAAAATCGAGCCCCGTAACCGAGTCGAACCCACCGATCCCCTGAATCACGGTTCCTGTAGCCAGCACCACATGCGGCTGCTTCTCCAGCAGTGGAATGTACTTCTCGCTGAAAGGAGATGAGCTCAACGCCGCCATTACCTGAGAATTTGGTGGCCGAACCACCACGTCCGCGCCCACCCCACGCGCTCGTTCCTTAGTGGAGTCCAGCGTCCCATAACTCACTCCCACCAGGGTCAGGATCATGGTCACTTCCACCGCAATCGCCAGTACGCTCAACAGCGTCCGCACCGGCCGGTGGGTAAGGTTCGCGAAGATCAGCTTGTTCAGCACCGTGGATAAGTCTACCCCACTCCTATGGTCCCTCTCATCAACTGGGGAATCAACGCCTGCAAATCCAATGCGCTTATACTGATCTTGCTCACACTCTTGAATATCCTAATGAAGAAAAAATTACGCATCGGCATTCTATTTGGCGGACGATCGGGCGAGCATGAAGTCTCGCTGCTCTCCGCCGCCTCCATCCTCAAGGCCATCGACCGCAAACGCTACCACGTTATCCCCATCGCCATCGACAAGCAGGGCCGCTGGCTCAGCACTGAGGCGTCGCAGTGCCTATTGGAAGGTCCTGCAGCAGCACAGCTTGCTTCCTCCAGCCAGGCCGCCGAGGTCGACCTTGAGTTCGCCACCGCAGCAGCCGTCCTGCGCAGCGGCGAAGCGCTCCACATTCCGCCAACACCTTCGCATCCCATGCGACGCGCCACAGACCTGCTGCAGCGAAGTACCGGCGCCGAGTTGGCGCAGCCTGGCAATCCGTTGGCCGCCTCGCTCGATCTCGTCTTCCCAGTCCTGCACGGCACCTTTGGCGAGGATGGAACCATCCAGGGCCTCTTCGAGCTGGCCGATATTGCCTACGTCGGCTCCGGCGTCCTCGGCTCCGCCGCCGCCATGGATAAGGACGTCATGAAGCGCCTCTTCGCCGCCGCCAGCCTGCCCCAAACGCCACATCTCGCCCTGCTGCGCAGCCAATGGCGTGCCGATCCCAAACGTGTGATCCGTCTCATCGAAAAGTCGCTGCGCTATCCGCTCTTCGTCAAGCCCGCAAATCTCGGCTCTTCCGTCGGCATCAGCAAGGTCCACGCCCGTATCGAACTGGCCGCGGCACTCGACCTCGCCGCCAGTTTCGATCGCAAGCTCATCGTCGAACAGGGAGTCGGCGGCCCGGGTGTCAAACCCCGCGAGCTTGAAGTCGCCATCCTCGGCAACAATGAAGCCGAAGCATCCGTGGTCGGAGAGATCGTCCCCAACAAGGAGTTTTACGACTACGACTCCAAGTACGCCGACTCGCCCGAAGACCCATCCATCCCCATCATTCCCGCCAAGCTCACCGCCGCAGAATCGAAGCAGGTTCGCGCCATGGCGCTGGCCGCCTTCCGCGCCTGCGACTGCTCCGGTCTGGCTCGTGTCGACTTCCTCATGGAGCCGGTGCGCGACGCCAAGGGCCGCAAGATCAAAAAGCCGCGCATCTTTCTCAGCGAAATTAACACCCTTCCAGGATTTACCAGCATCTCCATGTATCCCAAGCTCTGGCAGGCCAGCGGCATTTCATACAAGCAGCTCATTGACCGCCTCATCGCCCTCGCCCTCGACCGCCACCGCGAAAAGCAGCAAACGCAATTCACCCTGTCCTGATCCAGCTTCGCAAGCTCTACCCGCAAGTTTTACTATTTATAAGCGGATGCTCTAACGATCCAGAGGAGTCGCCTTGATCAAGAAAATCATCTTCATGTTATTGCAGTTTGTACTGTTCCTGATTGTGTTCTTCGCTGGCAGTCTCCTACCCGTATTTCAAATTCTTCCCTCCAACATCATGACCTTTGCGAACGGATTGCGCGCCTTTGAGTGGGACGGTGTCTTTCTGATGCTCGCACTCTTTGTCCTGATCCTTCTAATCGAGGCCCTGCGAAAGCGACTCCGCTCTGCGGCACCGTGGACATCGCTGGCCTTGGCGCTCGCCACCATCCTTGGGCTTGCTATGAAGTTCGGATTCAAAGACCTGCACGAATAGAACCGCAGCGAAATTGTTCGCACTCCGCACCTGCGCGATGGGTGTTTCCCCAAAATCTAGCTCACGCTCCGTTGGTTTGCTAAACTGTACACATCGGTTGAATTCCCGCTTCATGCAACTCTCGCCATTCAAATTCATCAGATAGTCAAGTGGTAGACCAACATCGATAGAGGTGACACCTCTGCGCCAGGTTATCAACCCGGATATTGCTGCATTTAAAGGATGGTTTCTCCTATGAGCCTGCCTACTTCTGGTACCCTCGTTTCCGAGGATGGCTGTCCCGATCTTTCCGCACTGCGGATCGCATATTTCTCCATGGAGATTGCGCTTTCTCCGGCGCTGCCTACCTACTCCGGCGGACTTGGAATGCTTGCAGGAGACACCTTGCGTGCCGCCGCGGACATGGCCGCGCCTATGCTCGCTGTCTCACTGGTGCACCGTCGTGGATACTTCCGCCAACACCTGGATGCGGTCGGCCAGCAAACGGAGTCCGACGTTCCTTGGTCACCCCAGAACGCCCTCCCCAGCGCTCATCAGGTGGTCAACATCACCATGCAGGGACGCGAGATTTCCATCTGTGCCTGGCGCTTCGATGTTGTCGGAGACGCTGGTCACATCGTTCCAGTCTTCCTCCTGGACACCGACCTCGAGAGCAACACACCCTTCGATCGGCGCCTGACCGATTACCTCTATGGCGGAGACTCCTACTATCGCCTCTGTCAGGAGACAGTGCTTGGACTTGGTGGCGTTGCCCTGCTGCAAGCACTTGGCGTGGAACCAGACGTCTATCACATGAACGAGGGACATGCCGCGCTGCTCACCATCGGTCTGCTGGAGGCACGAATGGGCTCTGCCTCGCTTGATGCGGCGACTGAAGAGGACGCTGCTGCTGTAGTCCAGCATTGCGTCTTTACCACCCATACTCCGGTTCCCGCTGGACACGACCAGTTCGGCACGGACCAGATGTTCGCTGTCCTCGGGTCAGAACGCGGCAATGCCATCGAACGATTTGGATGCCTGCACAATGCAATGTTGAATATGACCTATCTCGCCCTGCGCTTCTCGCGCTATGTCAACGGCGTCGCCATGATGCACGGCAAAGTCTCCCAGGAGATGTTCCCCGAGTACCGTATCCACTCCATCACCAACGGTGTCCATGCGGCCACCTGGATCTCACAGCCCTTGCAGGCTGTACTCGATGAGGAGATTCCGGAGTGGCGGCGAGACAATCACTACTTCCGTTCTATCTACGGCGTACCGCTTTCCAGAATCGCGGACTGCCACGTCAAGACCAAGCAGCGCCTGTTGGATGAGGTGGCCCGGCGCACCGGACAGCAGTTCAATCCAAGAGTCCTCACCTTGGGATTTGCACGCCGCGTGGCAACCTACAAACGAGCCAGCCTGCTCTTCTCCGACCCAAAACGCTTGGCTAAAATTGCAAAAAAAATCGGTGGCTTGCAAATTCTGTTTGCCGGCAAAGCTCACCCTGCGGATGCAGCCGGCAAAGGACTCATCCGCGAAGTCTTCGCAGCGGCGGCCAGCCTCGAGGCAGCGGGGGTCAATATCCTTTACCTGGAGAACTATGACTGGGAGTTGGGTGCCCTGCTCACACAGGGAGTCGACGTGTGGGTCAATACGCCTCGGCGCCCCTATGAAGCTTCTGGCACATCGGGAATGAAGGCCGCACTCAATGGCGTGCCCAGTCTCAGCGTGCTCGACGGTTGGTGGATCGAAGGATGTGCGGAGAATGTCACCGGTTGGGCCATCGCCAAAACAGACGACGAAGAAGCCGAGGCGGCAAGCGTATACGACAAGTTGGAGAACCAGATCGCTCCCCTCTATCAAAGACCTCACGCATGGGCGCGCATGCAACAACATTGCATCGGCGTCAACGGCATTTTCTTCAACACCCACCGCATGTTGGGCCAGTACCTCTCCAACGCTTACTTCCCGCAGATCTCGCCCGAAAGCGCTTTCCCGCTCGCGGTCGACATGCTGGCATCCAGCATCGCTTCCTCTATCGGCAATCGCTCCAGAAAGCCCTCGTCCGGCGAGTCGGACACCTCGCTGGAAGAAACCGCCCTCGCCTAGTAGGTCCACTGTTCTGTCTTGACTTGTACCCAGCAAGTCATAAATTTCTACTAGCGTAGCACTGTGTGGATCACGCGCACTTCAGGCATCTGCTGGTTCCAATTATCTGGTACAGTCTCGAAGGTCAGACGGAACTCGCGGTCGTCGCCCGGCTTCAGCGGGGCTGCGCTCACTGGCTCGATATCGATGTACGGGTCTCTGGTGCGAATCAAGGTCAAAGGCATCGTATCGATCTGCGGGGACAAATCCACATCGTTATGAAACACCACTTGCACCAGTACCGATGTCACAGTGCCGCCGCCGGTATTGCCAATGTGTCCGTCTAGGTACGTCAACTTGCCGCCGCTCAGATTCTCAGACTCGCTCATCACAAACTGGGTCAACGGCAGATTGCTTGAGTACGCATCCGCGGGCTGAAGCGTGTTAGGTATCACCAACTGCTTCTTCCGTCCTGCAAACACCAATGCGCCTGCGACAACCAGCACAATCAGCGCGGCCACGCCCCATGTAGCCCATGGAAGCCCGCCGCGCTCCTCCGGCTCTGCATTAAAAATCGGTGCCGCTTTGCCTGCTTCGCTCTGCTCGCCGCTTCGGAATTCCTCCGGATCGCTCATAAGCCGAAATTCTATACCCCAGAACGCCTTCGGCAACATATCCCCCAGATAGGTCGACGAATCACCCAAAAGGAGGATATCTACTCTCTTAAGTCGCAGATTAAAGTGATATCGTCGTTAGCCCTCAGGACAGACCGCACAAGGGGCGCGTCGAACGCAGATCAACTCAGATCAAAACAGAGTCGCGCGTACGTCGCCGCGGCATCGGGAGTCGTCACCCATGTGCGCTAATCCCACAACCTGTCTCTCGTCCGTCCCTTCCAGATTCCCATTCCACCAGAGTATTGACCCCGTGCGCGCTCGCGTCTCCGCCAGCCAACAGCTCACCAACGACCAGATGCTGCAGGCAGAGATGGCGGCCCGTCATCCAGACGATGTGGTGCATAGCCCATCCATGACCCGCGGCCCCCACCCAGGCGACATACTCTATTGGGTCACATGTGTAGGCGGTGCAAGTCTCATTCTCATCGCATCCACCATTTGATACGATCCAAGGATCGACCCTCAGGCGAAACTGGCCCGCTTCACGCTCTGCCGGAAGTCCTTGCCATGCATCTCCACAGCCACGCACATCTCCTGTAGCCGCGACCTCATCCGTTCACCTATCCGGTCACCCAGCGTCTCTCCGCTCATGGCCCGCTCGGCATCTTCCTGTTCGGCGCTCTTACGTCCCATCTTGCGTCCGGAAGTCGCGCCCATAGCCTCCATGTTGGGATAGTTCGTCGTGATTATTGTCGTACGCCGGTCGTTATAGCGGCTATTCAGAATATGCGCCACGGTGTCCCAAACCCAGTCGCTCGGCTTAGCCGCACCCAGCTCGTCCAGCACCAGCACTTCAGCCTCAAAGACTGGCCGCAGCACCTCCAGTTCGGTTGCCGCCACCTTCTGGTTATAGCTGTTCTGCACCTCTTTCAACAGCTCTCGATAGTCGTAAAACAGACCGTGCGCACCGCGCTCCTGTACAAGGTCCCTCAGAATGCCGACCGCGAGATGTGTCTTGCCAACGCCCATCGGCCCAACCAGTAGCAGCCCCTTGCCATCGGTTTCCACCGGATAGCCCTTCACAAATCCCCGCGCCTGTACCAGCGCAGTCTGCAAACTCCTGTCCGCACCAGGATAGTTAGTGTCAAAGTCCGCCAGAGTGCAGTCCGTGTAGCGCCGTGGAATCTTTGCCTGTTCCAGCAGCTTCTGTGCGCGTCTCGCCGCCCTGCACTCACAAGGCTGCGCCACCTGCCGCCCATCCTCCTGCACAATGCGCAATCCCGACCCTTCGCACAAACTGCAAATCTCGCCCATCGCCCGTAACCCCGTCCCCTCAGTATCGCAGCACCGGCCACTGGCCGTTGCACCTGATTCAACCTCCATAATGTGGGAATCCAAGCCTGATAGAGGAAAGGGGGGTCCAGTATCCGATCGCGGCAAGCCATAGGGGGTTCATGCCATTGCCCATGATAAAATCAAGACTATGCCATCGTGCCCCTGAACCAGACCGGGGCTCTGTGGGCGGCGCGTCAGGCCAATCGATGTGACGGTGAACATACCCGTTGCAAGCGAACCGCGAGCCGACAGGCAACATCCAAGCCAAGAGAGTGAGATTCATGCCAAAAGAAGCAATTCATCCCAAGTACGACACCATCCACGTCAAGTGCGCCTGCGGTAACTCCTTCGAGACCCGCTCGACATACAAGGGTGAGCTGGTGGTAGAAATCTGCGCTGCCTGCCATCCGTTCTTTACTGGCAAGCAGAAGTTGGTCGACACCGCCGGCCGCGTCGAGCGTTTCCGCCGCAAGGTAGCCAACGCCGACGCCGGCAAAGCTGCCACCGCAGCAGCCGCAAAGGCCGCAGCCAAGTAACTCTATCTATTCACCGCGATCAGGCCTCCGTCACCGCGGAGGCCTTTCGTTTTAGCATTGGGTCAGCCGACAGATGAAGAAGCGCTACACCCTCGAACAGAAAAAATGGGACTCGCCCGCCGAGCACGCGATGCCCGAGCACAGCCGCGTCCCCGCCAGGTTCACCATTGGCAACGTCCGCATCGCTCCAGCCACTGTCCTCGCCCCTATGGCCGGCGTCACAGACACCGTCTTCCGCCGCTTCATCAAAAACGCCAGCCAGTTTGCCACGCCATCCGTTCCCGAAAAAGTTTGTCATTCTGAGCGCAGCGAAGAATCCCCGCATTTCGTTTCTAACACCCCGAACGTTGAATCCATCACCACCAACCAGCAATCCGGCTGCGGCCTCATCATGACGGAGTTCACCTCCGCCGACGGCCTCTCCCGCATGCGCGAGTCCAAGCGCAAGCGCTACCTCACCTACTACGACGACGAGCACCCCATCTCCGCGCAGCTCTTCGGCTCCAACCCCACTACCCTCGCCGAATCCGCACGCATTGTGCAGGACTGCGGCTTCGACCTGGTCGATCTCAACCTCGGCTGCCCTGCAAAGCGCGTCGTCGCCTGCAATGGCGGCTCCGGCCTGCTGCGCGACCTTCCCCTCATCCAGACCATCTTCCGCGCCATCCGCGCCGCAGTGACGATCCCCTTCACCGTCAAGTTCCGCATGGGATGGAACGACGCAGAGATCGTCTGCGTCCAGCTCGCGCGCATCGCCCAGGACTGCGGACTCAACGCCGTCGCCCTGCACGCACGCACCCGCGAAGACGGATACACCGGCCAGGCGCGTTGGGAGTACATCGCCGCCGTCAAGGACGCCGTCTCCATCCCCGTCATCGGCAACGGAGACATCCGCACTCCACAGGACGCCGCCGCCATGATCCACGCCACACACTGCGATGCCATCATGATCGGACGTGGCGCGCCCGCCAATCCCTGGATCTTCCGCCAGATCGCCCAGTACACCGCAACGAAAGAAGCCACCGGCGTCGGCAGCTACGACATCCCCACCGATCAGGATCGCTACCGCATGATCCGAACTTACTTCCAGATGCTGGTCGACGAAATTGCCCTCGAAGAGGCAGCCGAAGCGGCGCGCGCTGCGCAGATCATCGCATCCGGCCAGATCGCACGCGACTTACGCCAGCGAGACTGTGTCGGTAAGATGAAGCAGTTCGCCGCCTGGTTCACCCATGGCATCCCCAGCGGCTCCAGCCTGCGTAAATCCATCTTCCAGGCCAAGTCCGGCCCAGCCGTCCTCACCGCCGTCGAAGCCTTCTTCGCCAATCGTGACAACCTGCTCACGCAGGAAGCCGCACCCGTCGATAACTTCCCCATCTTCGCCGACACTTGCGGCTGATACCGTTCCACAGAATTAGAGCCTGCCGAAACTACCGCAACTTCGCCGATCGCCGATTCTTCACCACAATCGTTTCCGCAATCCGGTCGTGTACGCAACAGTGGTTGCCATGGATGAAGTACTGCATAAATCCGAAGCCGCCCTCCAGTGCCGATGCGCCATACCCCAACGCGCGCTCCACGGACTGCCACAGCGTGATTCGCTCACTCACCAGCGACACCACTAGAATCCTCATCAGCCGTTTCCCCAGTGTCTGTCCCTTACCCCAATAGAGCGATAGCCCGAAGTACAGAACGATAAATGCCAGGCCCCAAATCTCGTGAAAGTCCAAATGCACCACAATGCGCATGTCCCCGTAGGCCACCCCATGATGGCGTAACCAAAGATAGTCGACGACAATATAAAACGGTGCGTACAACACCGTAGCAATCACGAAGTCGATTGCATACGCCGCAAGTCTCGCGCTAAACGAAGCCAGTGGAAATCCCTTCAGAGCCTCTGCGCAAGCCGGTTCATGCGGATGATATTCTCCTGCCGCCCATCGGATTTTCATACCGTTATGCTAACTCGACCACTCCACCCATCCAACCGGATTTTCAGCTTGTGGCCATCAACCTACATCCCACTCCGCTTCCGCCACACCACTTTAATCTGCCTACGCCAGCGCTCATCCAGCGCAACCAGAGTCCACTCCACCCGAGGCGAAAGATAGCGCAGCACCACATCGGTTGCTGGATGCACACGCAACGCCGGGGCCACCAAATAAAGCCTCGGATCGCCCTCCGCAAGCCATACTCCCCCGAAGTATCCATGCCGTTGAAACTCCCCCAGCCCACCCCCCGCATCGGGATGATGCATGTGATGCCAGCGTACGCGAATCCAGTAGTCCAACCCCTGCAGTGCAAGGTGCAGGTCCTCATCCGCCTTTAGTTCTATCACCGCAAGTCGCCCGTCCCTGCCCACCGATAGCAGGTCCAGCATGCCGCGGTCCGACCCAGCAAACGCCGGAACCTGCGTGTACACATGCGCCATGTCCAGATGCACATCGATCAGCGAAACATCCCTTCTCAGTTCACTCTCCAGCCACCGCTCCGACTGCATTCGGTACAGCACATCGCGTTTGTCGCCGCTCACACTTCTCCGCGCAAACAGCCGCTCCACCAGCTCACGCAGTTCGCCTGCATTCTCCGCCGTCAGAGGAGTCTCATTCACTCCTGCGCCAAACGTAATCTCCTGCATGCGGTTGAAGCTCTGCCCCGCGTAGCCCATGCGCACCCGTGCGAACTCCAGCCCATGCAGCAGGAACACAATCTCTGAGCCGCTACGGACCTTCTG
>Ga0364922_10105_pt1 | contig 48630 bp, 37 predicted proteins | sample ExccelJu500001D4_2_FD_206955 | JGI IMG/M metagenome (GOLD analysis project Ga0364922, IMG submission 206955) | Enriched cells from Trout Bog Lake Hypolimnion, Wisconsin, USA - BchlTB.June20.5000.01.D4 | ecosystem: Environmental > Aquatic > Freshwater > Lake > Hypolimnion/Profundal zone | place...
CGCAAAAAGAAAACGCCACATTGGTGATTCGTAGCTTACAACCAGCTTTACAAGAAGGTTTTATCGTTCCTATTCAATTAAAAGATGAGTGGTCTGAAGGTGTATCGGAAGAAGAGCTTCTAAAACGCGAATATCGCTTTCAACACGATAAAATTCAACAAGCGTGTTATGAATTAAAACCCATAGAAGAAACCAAGCAAATTCATTTAGAATTAGCGCGTCGCTGGGCAGCATCGTACAAACCGAGCGATGCGGACACACGCATCATGGCGATTGCGGATCAATTCAATAAAGGTTTATTGTATGTAGTAGATTCAGACGAAAAACGTAAAATTGCCGAATTTAATTATGACGCCGCACAGATTGCCTTACAATCGGCTGCTTATGATATCAGCTATCAATACATCAGTATGGCTAAAAGCTTGTTGCCAGAGACCGCATGGCAAACAGACTATGACTTTTGTTTTAAAGTCTATTTCGCTTATATACAAAGCGCTTTCTTATCCAGGCATTTTGATGAAGCTACACAAGCAGCAGAAGAAAGCCTTGCCAGGGTCAAGACAAATCTGGAGAAAGCCAGATTACTCAAATTAAAAGGCGATTTAAATCGAGCCATTGGCGCACCTGGCGGTGGTATGGTCTTTTTCGAAGAAGCCTTAAGATTATTAGGCTATCCTGATATCGCCAAAAAACCCAGCACATTGGACTTGCTTTTAGCTGCAATTCGGTTTAAATGGTATTTAAAGTATAGACTCACTCCTTTAGAGAATTTACCCTTAAATGCTACAGAAGAACAACTCATTTTAGCCTCTACTGCGTTGCGTCTAGGAGAGGAAGCCTACTATGCTGGAGATAGATTGCGCTATGCGTATACTGCTATGACGACTTCTATAACTACCTATGCAGAGCACACGCAAAATCTAAGGATATCTGCTTATCTTTATAACGCCATGTTATTTCCGCAAAGCCCCCATTCACATACTTTATACCAACAAGCCATGCCTATTATGGAAAGCTCGGCAGAATCGGAACAAAAGGCTTCTTTTTATTTCGTAGGAAGCGCCTTACACGCGGCTTGGCACGAGCCTTGGCTACAACTCGTAGATAATTGCAAAAAAGCAATGTCTATGTCTGAAAAAGTAGGTGATTTAGAATTCGTGTCATTTAGCGTATTGTATCAACTTTTGTTTGATACTCAGTTACCCTTGTCTACGATGATTAAAAAGATAGATGATTTTAAACCGCACATACAAGAGGCTAGTCCACGTATGGCCGCTATTTTTGACATGCTGCACCGTTACGCTCTTAATTTGAGCGGCAATTGTGCCTTTAACAGTTGGCAAGATAATGATTTTGATGCGAAAACACTCTTGTCATTTTTCGAAACGCAATCTTATGCACTGGGCTTCCACTATTCTTATATATTTAAACTAAAAGCGTCGGTTCATTTAGACGATCTGAGTGCACTTCAAAATAATAGCCTAGATCTGGAGTCCGTTTTAAGCGCCATCACTCAAAAACGATCAGCACTTTTATCCTTGTGGAGTCACCTCTATTTATTTTTAGCCAAAATGAGTTTATATCCTACTTTAAATAGCAAACAAAAAGTTAAAACACATCGTCAGTTGTTTAAATCACACCGTGCCGTTAAAAGTTGGGTTAAATTCTGCCCCGAAAATTTCACCCACTGCGAAATGTTGATGCGTGCCGAGTTAGCAGGACTTAAAGGAGACTTAAGAAAGGCCTTAAAGTCATACGATGAAGCCATTGCCCTAGCGACTGAACACCAGGTGCCAGAAATTGCCTGTTTGGCAGCTCAGCGCGCCTTGAAGCTGTGCCTTGCAAAAAATAACCCGGAATTAATCTATCAATATGCCAATAAAACGGCAAATCTGTATGCCGCCTGGGGCGCTTTTGGCGTAGTGAAGATGCTACAAGAAAAATATGCTTTATATTTAACGCCAGAATCTAAAGCTTTGTCGGTACAACAAGAACTCAGCAAAGAAGATTACAATGCCCGTTATGGTTTAGATGCGCGTAGCATTATCTTGGCGACTCGAGTCATCAACAAGTCTATGCAATTGGGTGCTTTGTTGGGTAACGTTATGCAACTCCTCATTGAAAACATTGCCGCTACTCGGGGTGCCTTGTGCTTGATGTTAAAAGGCGAATTCTGGATAGAAGCTTATTATGCCAGTAAAGAAAGCGGTATTCAAACACTAACGCATACGCCTTGGAAAGAGGCTAAGATCTCCCAAGAAGTCTTCTTACAAACCTGGCGCGAGAAAAAAGAAATCCTTGTCATGGACGTGAGTAAAAGCGAAGAATTTCAGGGCAGTCCTTATTTACAAGAATCCGAGGCCAAGTCCCTCATCAGCGTGCCTATCTTCAATTCCGAGGGCAATGAGGTTATAGGCGTTATCTATTGTGAAAACAAATTATCTACCGATTCTTTTACCGCCGATCGCTTGATGGTGTTACGCGCTTTGTCCATACAAATGTCTATATTTATCGATAATTCTAGGTTGTATACATTGTTCGAACGTTTTGTGCCTAAACCTTTCTTAAATCAATTAGGACAAGAAAATATCTTTGATTTAGATGCGGGCGATTCTGTCAGCAAAAATATGAATGTGTTATTTATGGATATACGTAATTTTACCGGTTATTCAGAAAAATATAAATCCGAAGCGGTTTTCCAATTTATCAATGATTATCTGCTGGAGGTAACGCCGCTGATACACAGTCATCACGGTTTCATCGATAAATTCCTAGGCGATGGGGTTATGGCTTTATTCCCCGGTGAAAGTAAAGAGGCTTTAAAGGCCTGCATGGAAATGCAACACAAAATTGCTGATTTTGCCAGAGGCCGCACCGATGTAAAACTAGAAGTCGGCATGGGGTTACATTATGGCCCATTGATGTTGGGCATAGTGGGCGAAGCATCCCACATAGAGGGTACTGTCATCGGCGATACCGTCAATGTGGCTTCTAGATTAGAGGCATTGAATAAAACCTTTAAGACCCAATGTCTGATTAGCGATGCCGTTAAAATCACCTTGCCACTAGAGGCACACTATCATTTGCGTCCTGTAGGGAAAATTATTTTAATGGGCCGCGCTCAAGCCATGACAGTATGGCAATTGTTGGATAGTATACGCGATACGAATGAACGTGCCTTGCACATAGAGCAATTGCCTTTATTTGAAACTTATTATCAAACTTATCTGGGACGAGCCTTCAAGGCTGCAAGACTGGGTTTTGAGGCCCTATTGAAAGACAATCCTAATGATGGCGTTTTAGCGTTTTATATACAAAGCTGCCTCTACTATGAGCAAACGCCTCCGCCTGCAGAATGGCAGGCCGAGATAGAGATGCAGTTTAAGTAACGATACTCTTCACATTTGATTCTTAGGCTTAAATCGAAGCTTTGTCACTCTCTAACCGGTTCACGGATCCACACTAATACCAATAACGCTAACAAAAGAGAAACCGGTAATATACTTAAGGCCATCGTATATGATGATACCGAAAAATTGGTTACATCGTGTGATACCGCCTGACTCTTCAATAAAAATCCCACCAAAGGCATAAACAAAGGCGCGCCAAAGATAATACTCAGCATGTTGGTAAAACCCATGGCTGTACCACGGACCTCCTCTGGAGCAATTTCATTGACCAGAGCGAAGGGCAACATATAAACACTGGAAAAAATCCCCGTTAAAAAGAACAAAGCAACAACGTACGCAAAACGCAAATGCGGGAGATACAAAGCCATGCTGAAAGTAACAAAAGCGGCTAAAGCACCGATAGCCATCACATTTTTTCTACGACGAAAAAAATCAGATAAATGCCCTAAAAATGGGCAGCCTAGCCCCGCACCTAAAAATAAAGCTAAATTCCCTATGGCCGCTACCTGTATTTTAACCCCATAACGCACCATTAAATAAGGGATACACCAATAAGTGGCTAACAGGCTAATCACAGGGAAGATTAAGCCTGAAAATAAACCATTCAACCAAACTTGAGGTAATCTTAAAACAGCTAGCAATTGTTGTTTAATGGATAAATCGGAAGTAGCCTTTTTCAAATGATGGCTTTGTGTAGGCCGATCTCGCAAGAAAATAGCCATAAACACTGTCAATACTAAACAGAAAATACCGGCGCAAACCAGCACAGTACGCCATCCTACATGAATTGCCGCCGTAGAAATGATTTCACTGCCTACCCCTCCAGAAAGCATTGCTAAGGCTTCACTTAAGCCCACCACAAAAGCAAAATATACGGGTGTAAACCAAGTGCCAATTAGATAAAAACCACAGGCCAATGCTGGAGCTGTACCCAAACCCGTGAGCATCCTAGACCAAACTGCTGTGTGCACATCCGGACTCATTGCAAATAATAAAGTCCCAACGGCACAAATAATTGAGCCTGCAACCAAGATGGTTTTAGGTCCTAAGCGATCGACCAACATCCCACCAGGTATTTGTAACAATAAATAAGTCCAGAAATAGCTAGAAGAAACTATTCCTATTGCCGCTACATCCGTATTAAAATCTTTCGCTAAGAAGGGCGCCATACCACTGACAGAGCCTTGTAGTACAAATTGTAGTAATAAAAAGAGAATGGCGAGACCCCACATAAACCAGGCTTTAGAACTAGGAACTTGATCCGCTGTAAACATACTATTCTCTCTATATAACTATTCGTTGCGTCGTCATTGCGAGCCAGTGAGCGCAGCGAACAAGGCGAAGCAATCCAGGGGTAAAAATCCTGTATTTATCCGGCATTTCAGTTTTTATTAGTCATCCGTATAAATAATGGCTCATTGTATTGCTTTGCATTTTCCTGGATTGCCGCGCGGCACTCGTTTAGTTCCGTGCAATTCAATCATTTCGTCGTTATTGCCACTCACAACCTTTATTATACATCTAGTACTCATTTGCTCGCAATGACGGGTACGGCTATTTCTATGCTAGCGTAGTTACTTCGTAGGCATGGATAGTTATCTCTTTATTCTTTAACTACTAACACATCTTCCATGATCAAATAACGTAAATCACAGCCAAAAAACATATTCAAAGCATCTTCTGGCGTACAGACCATAGGCTCACCGCGACGATTTAAAGAGGTATTTAATATCACGGCATTGCCCGTCAATCGTTCCAAAGCGCTGATCAACTCATAATAGCGCGGATTGGACTTTTGTGTCACCACTTGTGCCCGTATAGTGCCATCTTCATGCACTACTTCGGGTATACGCGTTTTCCATTCTGGCGCCACATCAAAGGTGATGGTCATATACGGCGCAGGATGATCGCTCTGTAGGATATCTTTAGCCACCGTATCTAATAGACTGGGGCAAAAAGGCCGCCAACGTTCACGGTATTTAATCTGTTGATTAATTTTATCGGCAATGCCTGCGGCATTAGGACAACCTAAAATACTGCGATTTCCCAATGCCCTAGGACCAAATTCCATACGACCCTGAAACCAAGCCAAAGGCTCACCCTCGGCTAGCAATTTAGCCGCATACTCTACCGTATTGTCCAATATTCGAAAGCTAGGTCTAGCGACATGTTGCTCGCAGGCCTTTACACACGCTTCGGTAGTATAACTAGGTCCTAAATAAACATGCTCTAAAGGCTGTACAGGGATGGAGTGCAAAGCTGCGGCATAAGTAGCAGCGCCCACTGCCGTACCGGCATCATTGGCTGCCGGTTGCACAAATAATTCTTTTAATCCAGGTAATTGTAATAGCCTTTGATTGAGCTTCACATTTAAAGCCACGCCACCCGCAAAACACAAACGCCCCGTTTCCTGAATGATATCGCCCAAATAATGCTGCACTAAAGCAAGCACACTGTCTTCCAACAGTTTTTGAATGCCGGCGGCATAATGTACATAAGGTTCATCAATTTCGTCACCCACACGCATGGGTCCTAGCCAATCGACTAACTTAGAGCTAAAATAATAAGATTGTCCACTTTGCTTATGGCGTCGTAAGCCTACGGTGTTCACCAAACGGGTATTAACCTTAAACTTTTTGCCATTAAACGCCAATAAAGGCGATAAATCATAACGGCTGGCATCACCATAGGGCGCCATACCCATTACCTTAAATTCACCATCTAGCATTTCAAAGCCTAAGTATTGCGTCATAGCGCCATACAAACCGCCCAAAGAATCGGGATCAAAAAACTCTTTGATCTTATGAATACGGCCATTTTCATCCGCGTAGCCCAAAAAAGTAGAAGCATATTCGCCCTTACCATCTACTCCCAATATGGCCGCTCTGCCCTTAAAACCGCTTAAATGATAAGCGCTACTGGCATGAGTTAGATGATGCTCTATAGGCATAAATTGTGTTTTTTGCAGATCAAAGCCCAAATCGGTTAAAAAGGATAATACTCTTTTTTCATTGCGCTTATAGTGACGATTACCATTGAATAAAGCATCTAAAGCTCTATCGGGAGCATACCAATAGCGTTTGGCATAGTGCCACCGCGCGGCCGTTCCTAAGCCAATGGGAGCGAAAGGGAAAGCGACGATGTCTATATCCTTAGGATTTAGTCCTGCATCTTGCAAACACCAACGCGTTGCTTCTAATGGCAGTTTATTTTTAGCGTGTTTATCGCGTATAAAGCGCTCCTCTTCGGCCGCACAAATCAATTTGCCATCTACAACAAGCGCCGCTCCCGCATCGTGCGATACAGCCCCAGATAAGCCCAAAATTTTCATAATAAGTCAGCCTCTTTAAAAGCAGTAACAAAGGCTTGCTGCAATACAGGCCTATTCCGCCAAATTTTTAAGAATCGTTTAACATCTTTGTTAAACGCGCGTGTAAATAATAACTTCCAAGGATACACACGCAGATTATCTAAATCCAATAAATACAATTTATCTCCACAAACCTGGAAATTCTGAGATTTGACATCGCGGTGACACAAACGATTTTGTTTTAAAGCATTCATAATTTGGACCACTTTAACAATCATTTGCTGTTGTTGTTCATGCAGATCGCAAAAAGAATGTAGATACTCCCGCAATGTTTGTCCGGGCACATATTCCATTACAAAATAATCGCGATGCTGCAACACTTCCCATTTTTTTTGCAATACGGCTATGGGCTTTGCGGTCAAAATCTGTAATGATTGCAAGCGATTTGCGTTTTGCCACGATAACCCAGCATGTGTGCCTTTAATAGCATGCTTTAAGCCATGCCACCAGGATCTATCGCTATATTGCTTCACCACCCAATCGTGTTCACCCCATTGATAACGAAAAATCTTATTGGCTTTGCCGTGTTTTAAGATCTCAAAATAAGTTTCTGGTTGTTGTGTAAAATGATTAAACATTGTGGCCACAGACTCTTCTTGTTCTACGGCCGCAACATATTTATACGTTCCTAGTTTCCCTAGTGTAAATGCACTGCACTTGCGCCATGCTTTAGACTGTATCTTTCTTTGCCTATACAGGCTTTTTTGGATAATTTTCTTTTGCAATGGAGGCCCCCAAGCCTTATGAAACGCAAACCATTGTGAACCATTTTCCGTTAATATTGTCCATAACAATTCTTGATCTATTGTAGAGAATTGCACAAAAAATTCAGCTAGATTATTCAATTGCGTGCGACACGACAAAGAACCTGTCTTTCTAACACATTTAACATCCATACCATCAATGATATACAGTTGTTTTTCATCCGTTAAAATATTGTCTAGATGTAAATCGTTATGGTATATACCGTGTTGGTACATTTTTGCTAATTGTTGCAGTATAGAGGATAAACATTCTTTCTTTTGCTGATCATTCCAAGAACCCCACTGAGTAGCCACGGTATGGGTATTTTCTAAATAGGACAGCACTAATAAAATGCTGCCTTCTAACACGGAATATTCTAACACTTTGCTAGTAGCAATACCGCATTGATGTAATAATTCCAATCCTCTCATTTCGCGACGCACATGACGCAGACCTTGTTTGTCATAAAACAATTTAACAATGCTTTTTTGCCCCTGATATTCCGCCAAAAAAGTCGCTCGTCGTGCTGTTAAATCGCGCAGCATTGCTTGTAAAAAAATAGGTTTATCCGTTGCGCCTCGAGTCCAACACAAAGGCTCTTGCCATTGTTTTTGTCGCAACAAATCTAATAATTGTGCAGTGTTGATTTTATTCATATTTAATAAAACCCCATCATGCCTTACTCAACTTACATGAGAAATTTTTCCATAAATTTCTTATTCTTCGCGCTTGGCGTGGTTTGCTCAATCTAAGAGACATTCTTTGCCACAAAGCTTTTATGTCCTTTTTACTCGCGCCTGCTCCCAGGTATGCCTTCATAAAACGCCATTTATCTGTGGCTTCAATTTTGTTGATTCTGGTTCTAAATAAACTATCCAGATCAGTGATTCGGCATTGCTGCTTAAAAAGCCAATAGCGCAATTTTTCCAAATCAATGATGCTGATCTTCACTTCATCATTATCAAGATTCAAAAAAACATGCTTAAATACCAAACAACAATGTTTATAATGATTCTGATGAATTTTGCCAACGACACGGGCTAATTCATTGATGATGCGATTACGCAAAGCACGTTTAGGAAAACCTGTTTCTTCCCATTGTTCAAACCAATCTTTCAAGGGCCTATAGCCAGTAAGCTCCTCCGTCATTAAAATCGCATCATCGCCACGTTGGCCATAATAAATAGGCGTTACGGTAGGGATCTGATGACGGTTAAACCGGATAATGTTGCGGAATTCTCGCTCAAAGGTAGGTCTATTTTTAAATGGGCTGCCTATAGAATAATACTTATGATTAGATTGTCGTTTCAAAAAAACCACTCTTTCTTTTCCTGCAGCATCGTGTAATACGATACGCACCACACCGCTCCAGCCACCACGTCGTTGATTAGGTTCTTCTACCCAATGGGTTTCAAAGTTTTTATTTTTTTCACACTCCCACAGATCTTCAAAAGAATTGAGCCCTTGCAAACGTAAAATATCTTGCCATTCTTTAGCACTATATGTTTTCATTATGAATTCTTCTCCTTACAAATTCTAGCTATGACTTTTTTGTCTTGTTGTGTCAGTTTTTTACGCTGCTGATACGCCAAATAAAGTCGTAATCTATCGCTGCGCGATAAATAACGACGCGCATCTTTGTCAAAATCGCGCAAATCACGCCACCATCCCAATCCATATTGAAAACTCAGATACCGTTGTCCTACGGGACAATCGATTAAATAGACCTCTGCAGGGTCATTCCATTGTACGACAAAATTACGCCATTTAAAGTCTTTGTGAATAAATCGATTGGCATGCAATTGTCTTAAATACGTTATTAATTGCAACAATACTTGTGTTCGCCTCGAAATATCCACATGCCAGTGAGGTTCTACCTTGGCAATATGGCTTAAATCTTGGCTCGCACCAATTTCACGTTGCACCAAAAATCCGCCTTCATAATGTTTACGACGATTGGATTCACCATAAACCAATACTTCTGGAACGGGCAGATTGTTTTGCTTGAAATACTGTAGGTTTTCCCATTCGCCGCGAGCTCGGCTTCTGGCGCAATATTTTCGCAAATATCGGCCACGGCGATGATAAATTTTAATATAATAATTCTGCCCAGAAGGTGTTTCTAGGTACCACATGCGATTATAAGGCCCTTCTGAAACTATCTTGGCCGTAGCAGTCAGCGCTTGAATCGCTTCAGCACTTGCAAAACGCTGCTGCTCTTCCTGACTTATACCCTTCTTCGCAAAATGAAGTTGAATCATTATCCAACCCCCTTACGCACGGCTTTTTGTTGTAGGCTATGCGCTTTGCGCTCTACACGCTGCCATAATTTTTTTTGCAAACGATACGGCTTCCCGCCATTATAGCAGCGTATAAAATACAACACATCGCGGGCGTTAACGCCATACTCAAACGCAGAATAATATAAAGCGCTTAAGTCTTTAATACGCCAGCGTCGGGAAAATCTTTTGTGTTGCATGCGATGCAAATCAATCAAATAATACTTATCATCTTCATCCAATGCCTTTAAAAAATGACATAGATATAAATCTCTATGAAACCAACGCTCATCGTGTATGGCTTTAACATAATTAGCCAATTGACGTATAAGCTTGTTTCTTTCGTTTCTAGAAGGCGGATTGTCGCGCCATTCTTGACAATAGCTTTCCAAGCTCTCTGCTGCAGTTAATTCGCGCGTCAATAAAAAAGATTGTCGTTTAAAAGAAAGCATGCCTCGTTCAGCAAAAGCAACCGCATCCAATGTCGGTAATTTTAACGATTTTAATTTGGCAATAGCTTGCCATTCCGTGCGTGCACTGACTATAGGTGAGCGCAGAAACAACCAATTCTTTAGCCATTCGTTGAAACCAATCCCCTGATGCAACTTGGCATAAAAGCCTTGACCTTCACACTCAAAGCGCAATGTTTTGCGCCCTTCTTTGTGTCGTACTATGTTGCCTTCCAATTCCATAATGCGATCAAATATTGTAGGCTCACAGCCATAATGGGCCATAGCCGCATTAGCGCCAAAAGGTTTCAGTAGTTTCGGCTGGTCCAAATACTCTAATAAATAATCCCCGAAGCCCCCACCTAAACTTTGCCCCCTTTCCAGAGTATGGATGTGTATGTTGGTTTGTGACTGTTCACAAGTTTCTAAACTTAACCAATGTAAGCGACTCGCTGGCGTACGATAATGTACTTTGATAGCCCGCAATATCATTAAGCTGGGCGATACTACCTGGCAATGGGTAGTCATCGATAAAATACTTCTTTCAAATTGCAGACGTTGTCGATGACGTGGTATGGAACGTCGTGCCCCTTGCACTAATTCCGCAATACAAGGTTCCTTAGCATAATAAATATCTAGGCCAGGAATAGCATTAAAGCCTACCACGCAATCATATTCCTCTTTAATGCGCGCGTCATGTACAAAGCGCGCTAAATAAGCATATTGTCTAAAGAGAGGGACGCCTTGTTTTTTGATGCTGTGTATAGTAGCGCCCTTAGGCTGATCGCCACGCCATTCTAAAGTATAAATATCTACACTATGGCCTGCCTCTAAGCATTTATTAATCGTACTCAAAAAATCGCGCTGCAGATCTTCGCCAGCCACATAGCTAAAAATAACAAAACACAACCGCTGTCTCAAGATACTGTCTCCTGCAATAACGACTGTAATGTTTGCATGACGTGGTTATCATTTAAAGTATTGTAGCAAGGCGGCGTTTCGCTCTCTTTCACTAAACGACATTTTTGTTGCAAACAAGGCGCACAATGATATTGTACGCTTAAATGCTGCTGATTGCGGCCGCGTGTGCCTGTTTTGTTGGCATCGGTTGCACCATATAAAGAAAGGGTGGGCACCGACAAAGCCGCTGCTAAATGACCCAAGCCTGTATCCACAGCAACTACCGCTTCTGCATTGATAAGCTCTAGCGCTATTTCACGCAAATTTAATGGGGGTAATACCTGCCCATCACAAGCCTTGGCAATCGCTTCGGCACGTTCCTTTTCAATGGCATTGCCCCAAGGCAAGCGAATTTGATAACCGGCTTTTTTTAATTTCTGCCCTAAGGCTTGCCATTCTGGTAATGGCCATAATTTAGTATCCCAAGTCGTGCCGTGTAAGAATAGAATATATTGGGTAGATTGTGCGGACAAATAAGGCTTAAAGAAATCTTGCAAGCCATAATCGGCTGCCGTATTAGGCATAGGATAATGCAAAGCCTTAGCGAACAATTGCCGTACACGCTCTATCGCATGCATTTGCCAATCTATAGCGTGACGATGATGATATAACCACGGTGCAACCGGATCGCGCGACGAACCCATAGCCAAACCATGTCTTTTCCCCTTGGCCACAAAAGCCATGAGCGCGCTTTTTAACAGCCCCTGAGCATCAATGATGATATCGTATTGATTTTGTCTTAATTGCTTGTATACGGATTGCCAATGCCCTTGTTGCCAAGCTTGCCATGGCGTTTTGCGCCATTTGCGAAACTCTATTTCTATAATGCGTTTGACACCGGTATGCCAACGCAAAGGCTCACTGAAGTTTTTTTCTACTAGCCAATCGACTTCTAAATCAGGATATACACGCAAAGCATCCGTTAACGCAGGCAAAGTATGGATGACATCGCCCAAAGAAGACGTTTTGACAATCAATATTTTCATGCAGCTACCTCTGTCGCTGCCATGAGCTTTTGCAAAGATTGTAATACGAGTGATGGTGCGATTTGTTTTAAACAATTTAGATGGCCCAAAGGACATTCGCGTTGAAAACACGGACTACAAGGCAAAGACAGTTGCACTATAGCAACGCGCGAGCTTAATGGTGGTGTAAATGCAGTGGAAGAAGAGCCATAAATAGCGACCATGGGTTTATCCAGCGCTGCGGCTATATGCATTAAACCTGAATCGTTGGTAACCACAGCATCCACTGTAGATAATAAATCAACGGCTTGTTTGAGATCCGTGCGACCACATAAATTATCGCAAGCTTGCGGCGCCACTTTCATGATTTCATCCGCCAACACTTCGTCTTTTTTAGATCCCAGCAACCACACCGCATAGCCTAAGTCATGTAACTGCTGTGCTAATTTACCGTAATATTGTGTAGGCCAGCGTTTAGCCGGACCATATTCCGCACCCGGGCACAAGGCTACTACTGGCTTATCGCTGCTTAAACCCAGTTGTTGTTTTAATTGTGCGGCTACGGTGGTATCACCCACTAAACTAGGATGCGGATAAGGTTTGGATAAAATCGCGTTTTTTTCCAAGCCCAAGGCCATGAAGCGTTCAATCATCAGTGGGTATTTTTGTTTATCTAAAAAGCGCATATCGTTTAATAAGCCAAAACGCATTTCGCCCTTAAAGCCACGACGTTTTTTAATGCGCGCGACCCAGGGAATGAGTGCCGATTTCCACGAGTTGGGCAAAACGATAGCCATATCGTATTGTTCGCTGCGTAAGGCACGGCCTATACGCCAACGGTCTTTGAGTCCTAACACACCATGACCTAAGGGTAAAACATGGGCGTGACTGACCTCTGGCATTTTCTGCGCCACAGCCGCAGTCCAGGCCGGCGCTAAAATATGCAGCGATGCCATAGGATAGTGTCCCTTGAGTAATTTAAACAAGGTTTGCGCCATTACCATGTCACCAACCCAAGCTGGTGCGATTATCAGTATTTTTTTCATGTAAATCAATCAGCTACAATTTAAGTTGCCTAATCAGAACCCGCCTTTAGGCTATTGTGGATCTGTTCAAAATAAGGTCTCTATTGTATCACTTTTGCCTAGGTAATGAAATAGTAGCGGCAAAGAATAGCTTTAAATCCATACGATAGATCATTAAATGAACACTTTAAAAATTATTTTTCCATTCTCTTATGGCTGAAAATACATTGACTGCTGTCGCTAAAGGTTGCCCTACTTCTGCCTCTGCCGCTGCAATCACTGTGGCTACATCCGTACGCAAAAATGGATTGATCTTTTTCTCTAGCGCTAAAGTTGTAGGTACACTGGGATTGTGGCCTAGACTAGATACAAACGCCAAATGACGTACTATATCTTCATTTTTAGGCTCAACCTGCTTTGCAAATTGCAAATTTTTGAGCGTATACTCATGAGCACAATAGACGAGTGTATCATCAGGCAAACTGGCTAAAGTCATCAATGAATCGACCATTTGCTGTTGCGTACCTTCAAAAACACGCCCACAGCCCGCTGAAAACAACGTATCACCGCAAAAAAGTAAATGTTCTTGCGCACAATAATAAGCGATATGCTCTAAAGTATGTCCGGGAATAGCCAATACTTCGAAAGATAAATTACACTCGGGTAGAAATATTTTTTGCCTATCCATCATTACATCCGTCGCCAAAATATCGCTATGCCGTGGACCATATACCGGAATATTGTATTCTTGCCGTAATTCAGCGACACCACCACAATGATCGTGATGATGATGTGTGATCAATATTCCACACAGATTTAAATTGTGTTTGGCTATATAATCTATAACGGGCTTAGCCTCTCCAGGATCGACTACCCAAAGGCTTTTATTGGTTTCATTAACAATAGCCCAGATATAATTATCTGTGAAAGCTTTGATGGGTTCAATGTGCAAATTCTTATCCTTCGGCGGCATTTTTTAGATCCTCCTGCATAATGTTTGTTTTGGAATATCGTTTATAATACGGCCATAATATGGCGGCTGCGACAACAAAACCACTGCCAAAGCCAAGGCGTAAGCCAATTGGACCATAATGCATTACAATTCCGAGAATATAGCATGCCGGAATGCCTATAAACCATAAACCCACAATCCCAATTAACATCGGAAATTTAGAGTTTTCCATGCCTCTTAGCACATTCGTTAAGAGATTTCGGATTGCATCGATAAATAGAATAGGAACAGATAAGACCAACAGCCAGTAGGTTAAATGAATCAAGCTTGTATTATTGGGATCATGCACATTAATAAACAACGTCATGAGTTGTAGTGGCATAATAAACACCATAGCTGCAAATAATGCAAATATTAGTGTGACTAATATGAATGCTGCCCTAAGATAGGGTTCAATTAAATGTTGATGACCACTGCCACGGCTAGCAGCCGTCAAAATCGACAATGCTTGAGCAATACCCATAGTGAGCATAACGATAAGAATGGTATATTGCGACACAATCTGCGCACTAGCTAACGCAATAACGCCTAAATAGCCCATCAGATAAGTGGATGCCGTTATTGCGCCTAATTCACCCAAGAACTGTAAACCAATATGAATACCAATTTTATAAACCTGTTTAATTAATCCCCATTCATATACTTTAACGGGGCTCAAGCATAGATATTGCCAGGCATAACTAAAGCGCATATAAATAGCAGCCATCACCAAGACTATAAGCTGTGCGATCAGGAACGCACACGAGCTACCCGCTAAACCCATGTTGGCATGCCCCAAAATTAATATATAGCTGATGCCAATGACTAAGGGTAAGTTACAAAAGCTAAAAGCGGTGCCCACCAATGGTTTGCCAATTCCATTATAGAATTGTCCCATTGCAGCACACAGCATTGTAGGGATTATAGTAAAGGCCGCGTAATGAAAAAAGCCAACCGTTAATACCACGACTTCTGGCGGTTGGTTCAATAGAGATAAAACTTGACTGCCATACCATAAAATCAGTGTTGCTGGAAGACCTAGAATTAAGCAGAGCCAAAATCCGCTCACTAAAGTATTCGCCACCATTTTCTTATTACCACTAGCATGAAATTTACCAATTAAAATACTGACCGAGTATAGGCTTGCAACCGTAAATGCTCTCAAGGTGATATAACTAATATTGGCAATAGCAAATGCCGCTAGTTCGGGTTTGCCTAGTTTACCCAACATCATCGTAATAAAAAATGTGGGAATCACTCCCAATAGATTCGTGGCACTGATCGGCACTGCGTAGTGGATGATGCGTTTTAATAACGCGGGTAGAGATTCATTATTCATTTTATACTTCCATTCTGTTATTGTGCAGTAGCACTACTTAACTGAGCAAAGTCAGTAAAGATAGCATCAGCTTGTTGCAATAAAGACGGATCAAACGTAGTCGTCAGTGCAGCCACAGTCATACCCGCCTTTTTTGCGGCCATAATGCCGTGTGGAGAATCCTCTACCACCAAGCATTGATCGGGCTCCACGCCCAATAATTCTGCGGTGAGTAAATAGCCTTCTGGTGAGGGTTTACCGCATTGTACATCTTCGGCTGTCACGATCACATCAAATGGCGGTACTATTTTTTGTTGATATAACTTATTTAGGACAACCATCACTTCGGAGCTAGTGGCCCCAGAGCAAATCGCCATTTTATTATATTCCGCTTGATACAAATATTCAGCTAAGCCATGAATTAATGGTAACGTCGTCATATCTTGAATCAGTTGATTGTAGAACGCAACTTTTTTTTGAATCAATTCATAAATTTTTGTTTGCTGTAATGAATGATTTTTATTTTTAAATAGCTTAGGAAACAGTTCCTTATCAGACAAGCCAGCATAGGTTGAGAAATATTCTTTTTCAGATAGAGTGATGTTATATTGATTTAATAGCTTATGATACGCTTGATAATGTATAGGCTCGCTATGCAAAACAACGCCGTCAAAATCTAAGATGATTGCTTGATACATGACATTTCTACTGCCGCTGCAACCACTCGATGATTCCTGAGAAATCTTTGTCCTGGCCGCCTGCATCGCAAAACGCTTGATACAAATCACGCGCCTTATCTCCCAAGGGTGTTGCGGCGGTTACACTTTCGGCAGCGTCTTCGGCTAAGTTCAGATCTTTTAACATCATTTTGGCCATAAAGCCGGGTTCATAATTTTTATTAGCGGGTGTATGCGGTAGAATCCCTGGTGCGGGGCAATATTGTGTTAAAGACCAACATTGTCCGGAGGCTTCCTTACAAATATCAAAAAAAGCTTGGGGTTCTAAGCCTAGGGCTTTGCCTAAATTAAACGCTTCACACACGCCTATCATTGAAATACCCAACAACATATTATTGCAAATCTTTGCCATTTGCCCACAGCCAGCGGCTCCTGCATGAAATATTTTTTTGCCCATGGCTTCTAAAATCGGTTTAACCGTTGCAAAAGCTTCATCGCTACCACCCACCATAAAAGTTAAAGTGCCTGCAGCAGCACTGGCGGTACCGCCCGAAACCGGTGCATCTACACACACACCACCTTTTTGTGCAACGGCTGCATGTATGTCTTTTGCGGTTTGTACATCGATAGTGGAACATTCCATGTAGGTGATCGCTTTAGGCGCGTGCGCTAACAAACCCTTATCACCCAAATATACTTCGCGTACATGCGCACCTGCGGGTAACATAGACACTACATAATCTACATCTTTTATAAGCTCAGCTAAGCTTGCTGCTACTTTGACGCCTGACAATGATACCGGAGTCACATCGTAAACGGTTACGCTATGCCCTGCTTTGACTAGATTCGCCGCCATAGGCCCACCCATATGACCTAAACCTATAAACCCTATTTTAGCCATTGTATTTTCTCCTTGTAGCTGTTTTTTACCTCATAACTGCCCACACTCGCTAACCCGTCATTGCGAGCTTGCGAAGCAATCCAGGAGTTAAAATCCTAGATGTATAAATTTCACCTTCTTTTATCAAAATACTCTGTTCATGACGCTTCTTTTCAATTCTCAACATTTTCCTGGATTGCTTCGCAAGCTCGCAATGACGATTCAGAGCATATGAATATTACATCGTTATTAAATCTAACTCAATAAGAATTAAGTTATTGCCTCTAAATGCTCAATCATCAGTTGCACATTGCGTTTGCTTTGATATTCATTCACATCCAATCTATACACGGCGCGCACACGTTCGGCGCGACGATTTGGCCATTCATCGGTATTAATATTAAAATAAATCGCATCTAAAATACGATGGCTACCCGGAAAACCCAATTGCAATTTTAAATGTTTGGCGCCAACGATGCGTTGATTCAATACATTAAATTCACCATCAAAACTAGGCTCAGGAAAAGCCTGCCCCCACGGTCCGCCTTCACGTAATTGAGTCGCCATATCTAAAGTATATTCGTCTAAAGCCAATTCGCCATCGCTATAATAAACGCCTTGCAGATCATCTGCCGTTAAACATTTACCTATTTCTGCAGCAAAAGCGGCGCTAAATGCGGCAAAATCTTTTTCATTTAAACTTAAGCCCGCGGCCATTGCATGACCACCGAAACTAAGTAGCACCCCCGGACAGCGTTTATCCACTAAATCTAATACATCCCGTATATTAACGCCTTTCACCGAGCGCGCCGAACCTTTTAATACCGTACCCTCATTGTGAGCAAAAGCAATCACCGGACGATGATAGGCTTCTTTAATACGTGAGGCTAAAATGCCAATAACACCTTGATGCCAGCTGCGATCGTATAAACACAAACCCGCGGGTAGATCTTTGCCTTCCCCTAAATGCAGAGCTTGAACGATTTGCATCGCTTGTAATTGCATGTCATCGCCTATTTGTTTGCGTTCTTCATTTAGCAATGACAGTTGTTCGGCAATATGGCGTGCGTGATCGTGATCTTCAGTCAACAAACACTCAATGCCCAAGGACATATCGTCTAGACGTCCAGCGGCATTTAAACGCGGGCCTACACCAAACCCCAAGTCGGTCGCCACTAATTGATGTACGCTGCGACCCGAAGCTTCTAATAAAGCCCGTATCCCTGGGCGCATACGTCCTAAACGCATGCGTTTTAAACCTTGATACACTAAAATACGATTATTGCGATCTAATGGCACTACATCGGCCACGGTGCCTAAAGCCACTATATCTAAAGCATGCGCTAAATTAGGCTCGACAATATTATTTTCGTCAAACCAATTCAATTCTCGTAAGCTCGCGCGCAACGCTAATAACAAATAAAAAGCAACGCCCACTCCAGCCAAAGCTTTACTCGCAAAGTGACAGCCCGGTTGATTGGGATTAATAATCACTTCCGCAGGCGGCAGAGTATCCCCAGGCAAATGGTGATCGGTAACCATTACCTTCATGCCCAACTCGTGCGCTTTGGCTATACCCTCGTGACTGGAGATGCCGTTGTCCACGGTGATGATCCAATCTGGGTTACGTTCTTTGGCCACCAACACAATTTCCGGCGTTAAACCATAACCGTACTCAAAACGATTAGGTACTAAATAATTCACTTCTTTCAGACCAAAAGAACGTAATACAGAAACTAATAAAGCCGCACTGGTGGCGCCATCGGCATCGAAATCGCCAATGATCAATACCCGCAATTGTTGTTGTAACATCGTCACACAATATTGCGTGGCAAGTTCTATATTGAGTAAATCGTGATAGGGTAAAAGTTGATTGAGTTCGTGATCCAATTGCACCATATCCGACACATCGCGCGCAGCATAAATACGTTGCAATAAAGGCGGTAAATGGCCGCTTAATTTTTGTTGGTTATTTTCATTGGCGTGCCTGCGCACAATTTTTGGCATATTATTGTGCCTTTTTGGCGAAGTGTAGTGCCAAATACAGTGTTTGTAGCGTGGTAATCGCCGCTAAAACCACCCAAAATGCCAATACATAACCGGCCCAAATCGGTTGGAAAATACTAACCAGTATTACCAATAACATTAAAGGATACATCTCGCCGCGATTTAAGATCCGCCAAATCTTGGTTTCGTTGGGATCGTCTACCGCTTTTCTATGATTAGCATAAGCGACTTCAAAAGACGGCATGATGGCACAAAATACGGCGAGCGCCACCCAAGAACCCAAAGACAAATAGGGCGTGATGATCGCCAGTTTAAAATAAGAGAAAATCACGAAAAAATCGACAAAGCGATCTAAGCTGCCATCCAGAAAAGCGCCATAATGGCTGCTCTTTTCGCCGGCCCTAGCGACTGCACCATCGATGACATCAAACAGGCCTGCTGAAATAAAAAGATAAGGCCTGTGATAGTATAAGCATGGGCAATAAACACATAACCCAAAATACCCACCAGCAAGGTTATCCAGGTATACGCGTTGGCACTGAGTGGAAAACGCAACATGCGTTGTCCCAATTGTTCGGAGGTACGCTGCCACCACACACATTTCTCTTTAATCATAGAAACATCTACTCCCGTTTCAACAAAAGCCCATATTGGGCGCATCTTGCACGTAATTTTCTCGTGAAAAATGCTCATTTATTAGATATATAAACTCCGCTTTTTCCCAAAAAAATTACGTGCAACCTGCATCCCAATCTGTGCTTTGAGGTGCTTATAGATAAGAGAATAGTTACTAGTCATTTTAGGTCCTTGGTAGAGTGACACCCACTTGCCCTTGATATTTACCCTTTCTATCGGCATAAGAAACGGCGCACTCTTCATCCGATTGTAAAAAGATCATTTGCGCAATGCCTTCATTGGCATAAATTTTTGCGGGCAGTGGAGTGGTATTGGAAATTTCCAAGGTCACATGTCCTTCCCATCCTGGTTCTAATGGCGTCACATTAATGATTTGCCCACAACGCGCATAAGTGGACTTCCCCAAACAAATGCACAATACATCGCGCGGAATACGAAAGTATTCGACAGTACGCGCTAAGGCAAATGAATTCGGCGGAATGATGCACACATCTGTTTCTATATCCACAAAGCTATTTTCATCAAAGGCTTTAGGATCGACAATGCTGGAATTAATATTCGTGAAAATTTTAAATTCCCTGGCACAACGCACGTCATAACCATAACTGGAAGTACCGTAAGAAATAATGCTGTGGCCATCTATTTGGCGCACTTGTTCATTACTGTACGGCTCTATCATGCCATGGGTTTGGCTCATATCCAATATCCAACGATCCGCTTTAATACTCATAGTAAATATCTCCTCTTCTTCTTATTCCACTACAATTTTGGCAAAACGCCGTTTCATTGGTGCGGCCCGTAAGGCCAAGCGCGCTACCATTTTAACGGCAATGTGTTGATACAATTGTGTAATCTCTGATTTGGGCTCGGCTACCACCAAAGGCACACCGGCATCACAAGCGCGACGAATGTCGGTATTCAAAGGTAAGGCGCCCAACAGATCTAAGTCAAACATTTCCGCCATACGCTTCCCACCTGCTTCACCGAAAATCGGATCTACATGTTGACAGTTCGGACAATGATAATACGCCATATTTTCCACTACGCCTAACAACGGTACAGCTACCTTCTTAAACATATTCACTGCTTTCTGTACATCTAGCAATGCCAAGTCTTGGGGCGTAGTGACTATGACTGCTCCCGAGACTGGAACTTTTTGTGCTAAGGTCAGTTGTATATCGCCTGTACCTGGGGGCATGTCTATAAGCAGATAATCCAGTTCATGCCATAGCGTATCGTATAATAGTTGTTGCAAAGCGCCGCTGACCATCGGTCCACGCCATATAACGGGCGTTTGGGCGCTATCGAGTAAATAACCTATGGACATAGATTGTACATCGTATTTGACCATGGGGATTAATGCCTTGCCTTGCAGCTCAGGCTTTTCTGTAATCCCTAAAAGGTTCGGCTGGTTAGGACCATAGATATCTGCATCTAGAATACCCACTCGAGCTCCTTCCGCGGCCAGCGCTAAGGCCAGATTGGTCGTGACCGTTGACTTTCCCACCCCGCCTTTTCCCGAGGCGATAGCGATGATATTTTTGACTTGGGGCAGCGTCTTAGCTCCTACTGGGGCGTCCATTGCGACTACCTTACTTTGCCATTTCCACTCTAAGCTATTGATTTTTAAACTATTATCTTTAGATAATTCTTGTAAAATGGCGTGTTGCCACAGTAAATGGATTTTATCGTGCACAAAGGGTAACACCAGAGTGATGGTATAATGATTTTCTTTATTTTCAATGACTTGAACCCAAGTATCGGGAATACTGGTGATAGCCAAGACGGCTGCTAATACATGTTTTACACTATTGACTATGGTGGATACAGACATAAGAACCCCTGCTTTAAAAACAGAGGTATCTTATCATGTTTATAGAAAAATGTACTCGACCTAGTAAGGTAATATCTGTACCTTAGTGCCGATGACCACAAAGTTATCGCTTAACCACTCTGCGTCACTAGGGTGCATGCGTACACAACCATGGCTGGCATTGTAATTAGGTGGCACTTCATACGAGCCATGTAAGGCGTAGCCACCGTGGAAGTACATGCAATATGGCATTGGTGCACCCCCTTCAGGAATTGGGAATATTTTCGATTTACAATCAGCCCCACCCTTACGATATACCTCAAAAGTACCTGCTGGTGTCTTACAAGGTTGACCTATATCTGGGCAAAAATCCCTACCTGTTGAGGCTGGTCCTTCGGCCACTAGTGCCCCATCAGGACCATAAGCACCCCAAGCATGCTCATTTGGATCAACAATAATAATCTTGCTACCTGTAGCCGGACGCATAGCTGGAAATTGATACAGTGGTGCTTGTGGTGCGGCTTGTGCGCCACCCACCGTAGGCGCTGATTGATTGGAACCCGGCGCGTTATTCATCGCACAACCTGCGAGCATTACACTAGACATCAGTAATACTGATTTAATTGGTAGTTTCATGATACGTCCCCTTAATGAAAATGTTTTTATTATAATCATAAGGATAGCACGCTTTAGGACCTTACGTTATATTTTGAGTCAAATTTTACCGGATATTCACCTTGCCTTAATATAGCAACACATTGATTCTATTTGCAATAATAAGCTTACCTCGTTTAATAAAAACAGGGGTTCTAAGAGTAGAACCCCTGTTAAATGTTACCAAACGTTTATCTGCGGCCCATACCCATACTAGGTGAAGAGGTTACAGCTCCTCCTTTTTCTTCTTCTTTTTCTTCTTCTTTTCCTGCTGCATTACTTCCACTAGAGGATGAACTAGCAGAGGCTGCACTCGAACTAGTTTGAGATGGAGATAGTCCAACAGCCTTTTCATAGTCTGAAAGAGCGATGAAGCAGGTATCGTCTGAATGAACATCATATGGCACTGCCAACTCATTTGCAGCTGCCGCTATAGCATTTGCAAACAGTATTCCTGTACGGCCTACACCCTTATGATGTTCTTTACACATTGCATCATGTGCCCTAAGATACTCAATAAGAGTGGTTATCAATTTTTGCGCTACTTCAAAACATGTATAAAACTCTCCTCTTTCATATTTATCCGCTGTACGCCAAGTGCCGTCTCTGAAGAAAAGATCATTTTTCGCATGTATGAAGTTGGCCAAGAATTGCTGTAATAGAGTTGCTTTTTTTAAGGGTAACCCAGTGGTTTTGCCATTCTCAATGATATACTGTTCAAATGGTGTTATTATAGTATTTTGTATCATCTGAAACAATTCAGTCCTTCTTTGTAATATAGACTTTCTCTTTAGCTCAGAATTTAAATATACATAAGTGGTATTTAAAGGATTAGGGTTGTCTTGTAAAAGATCAGGGCACTCTTTCTGCAAATTCGTATTGAAAGAAGATTCCAACTGTAACAATCCTCTTAAAATACCCCCTTGTGGACGAAAAGATAGCACAGAAGCCGCATTAAAAGTGGTGTTCTTTGTTTCCAAGAATATGTCTTCTCCCGGTAAAGCCTTAACAACGCTAAGAAATGGCTTCACTTTTTCTGCATAGTCCTTTTTATATTGTTCTATTAATTCTTTTTGTTTATCAAGATCTTCTGTGGCTTTTAGAGTTTCGAAAAAAGTATGCTGCAATTCACCAAGTTCATTTCGAAGATTACCAAACAGTGTACCTGGAACCTTTGGATGATAAGGATAATCACTCACTCCAGCAAGAGGTGTCGCCATTTGGTAAAAAGGCAGTAAAGCAGAAAGAATAATTCCAACGGCATGAATTTTTTGTATTCCACCAATAAGGGACAAAAGATCCACTCCTGCCGCACCAAAATCTGTTTCTTCTAGACTTTTAAGCGTTGCAAATAAATCAGCAAGACTGGTGTGTAACTGTTTATTTTTAATATCCCAATAAATATCGCGATCTAACAGCAGATCTTGTACTAATTCCTCTAAACTAAGAGTTTCGATGGGTTTTTTAGGGTCTACTACACCCGATTCCAATGATCCTAATGCGATTAATTGCCATGTATTCAGCGTAACTAATTTATCCGTTAAAGCCTTAATTTTACGCAGAATGCTTAAAGCTTCCACTATCTCAGCAGATGCTGGGTTTTCTGACCCCAAGCGTTGAATCTCGCCTTGTAGCGTCATCGATACTTGTTGTAGCTTAGCCTTTCCCGCATCAGAAAATATTTCTTTTCCAGTTGCCATACCAACTGCCATATTAGCCGCTTTTTTAAAACCTGAAAACATATTCATATCCCCCACTATAGAAGTTTAATTTGTATCCTCCTTGCCATTTGCATTTAAATATTATGCCTAATAATACCTTTTATAAGAAGGCCGCAGTATATAATAAATACTAAAATTTATCAAGCTGCCTATTTTTAGCTCTTTTTTTTGTGAAAAATTGTATTTCCAAAAAATTATTGATACGATAAGTGCCCTTAAATCTTCAATGAGAAGCTCTCTCTGTGAAATATACGCCATTAAAACTCGTTTTTTTATTAGCGCCATTGGTTTTCAGCTTTGCTGTAGGTCAAGATATTTTTATTCCCGAGGTGCCGCAACTCACGACTCTATTTCACACCTCACCGGGATTGGTGCAACTTACTTTAAGTTTATTCATGTTGGCGGTAGGCGTAGGGCAACTTATTATCGGCCCGTTGTCCGATCGCTTTGGTCGTAAGAGCATTGTTTTACTGAGCATTGCATTGTATGTATTGGGATCCATTGCCGCAGCTATGGCAAACTCCATAGAATTTTTGATCTTTACTCGTATCTTACAAGGCTTTGGTGCCTGCGGTATGATGGTAAGTGCTTTTGCCATCGTGCGTGATTTATCGGAAGGGAATGAATCGGCGCAAATCTACAGTTATTTAAATGGCGCTATAGCCATTTCACCCCTGTTAGCGCCACTAGCAGGTGGTTATTTAGATGTTTCATTCGGCTGGCGCGCACCCTTTTTCTTTTTGGCGGCGCTAGGCATAGCGATTTTTATAGTCATTTCGTTGCTTTTATCTGAAAGTATCAGAGAAAAAAATAAGAATGCTTCCTTAGGTGGTAGTTTTAGAGATTATATGCGTGTAATCAAGAACAGACAATTTTTTACTTTTAATTTTATCGCCGCCAGTGCCTTGGCTTCTTTCTTTACTTTCTTTTCCGTCTCCCCTTATATTTTAATCAACACCTTGCATGTGTCAGAAACCCACTTTGGCTATTATTTTGCAATCATCGGCATGACATTCTTTGTGGGCAGTATCCTTGCAGGCAAACTCAATATTATATTAGGCGTCACCAAAGTTGCTTTATTAGGCAGCGTATTATTTTGTCTAAGTGGCGTTATCATGTTGTTGTGGACTGTATTCATAGGCACTAGCCTATGGAGTTTTATAGTCCCCACCGCATTGGCAGGTATCAGCGGTGCTTTTATGATGGGTGCGGGCGCCGGTGGTGCATTAGAACCCTTTCCAGACATCGCCGGAACTGCTGCAGCATTGTTAGGCGCGTCAGAATTTTTACTGGCCACATTGGTCGGTACCGTTGCATTACTACGGCCCGTTACTTCTAATATGCCCTTGGCTATCGTGTTAACCCTCTTTGGCGGCTTAGCCGTTTTGTTGGTGTTACCGTATAAGAAAATGACGGTGGAAAGAAAAAATGTGGTTTTAGATGAGAGTTAATCCGTCATTGCTGTAATGGTTAAATAATTCGTTGATAGCTTTCCCGTATCTATGCGTAGATTTCTATAGCGTAGACCCCGCCGTTCCGTCATTGCGAGCAAACGAGTACTGACTATATAATAGAAAATATGAACGGCAGCAACAGTAGCGTGATTAAACTGCGCGGAGCTAAACGAGTGCAGCGTGGCAATCCAGTAAAATACTCAATCTATATACCTCACAGAGCTTTATAATTTCCACTATATATAGCGTTCATTTTCATTATTAAAACGATGGATTGCCACGCTGCACTCGTTTAGTTTCGTGCGACTTTATTCTTTCGTAAATACCATCGTACAGTGAGACTATTATAGATCAGCTACTCGTTTGCTCGCAATGACGGAGTTCAGCGCAATTGAACTCGATTAGAGAACTCAATAAGATCTATCTTATCTTTGTCGATATCCTCACTATTCTATCAACGAATTACTTAACCTTTACAGCAATGACGGGCTCCGCGGTAAGCGACGCACTGTGCAATTTTATAGTTCAAACTAAACGCGGGAATATTCGTGGAGATCTTTCGTTAGCAATGACACGCCCATCATCAATTCTTAGCCGAATACTCGCTGTGGCCATCCTCATACAATTCCGTGAGCCCTGTAACCTGCCCATTGGCGTTTTTATCGAATTTAAGTCTGACTCTGCTGAATTGAATATCACTCATATCTGAAAAGATAAAGGTATCTTCCGAAATAGGGCTAAGAGCAATTTTTAGTGGGAAGTCTCCTCGCTGATAGAATAACGCACCATTGTCATATAGAATATGTCTGTTATCGCCATAGGTTCCAGCAAAAGATTGCAGCACTGCTGGAGTTATAACAGGAGCATCCTTTAAGCCTTGCAAAGAGGCCAATACCCATTGCGCCATCTTTTTTTGATCTTTATTTGTCGTTTGTTGTACTATTTTTTGTAAAGCTAATAGCTGCGCTGTTTCCAAAGCTTTATCCGCAGAAACGGCAACATCCGGTGTAACGCCCGTTCCTTCCCAGTTTGTTTTCGTAATAGGGTTAATCCCTTGCCCATCCGGCATCGCCACAATAAACAACGTATTGATGGCCATTCCATCCACAATATGTGCTCCACCGCCCGTCGTTTCACCCACAATAACCGCCCTTTTTAAGTTTTTTAAATTATAGGCAAATTCTTCCGCCCCAGAAAAAGTACCTTGGCTCGTTAATATGTATACCGGTATATTAGGCATTTTTTCCCCATCTACCGTTTTAAGGGTCCAAAACGATTGTGTTTTATTGCCGGCTCTATAATAGAGATCATCCAAATGCACCGGTGTATTGCCAAACAAATAGCTGCAAATCAGTTGTATCCCCGTAAGTGTCCCACCGTGGTTTTGCCGTAAATCGAAAATGAGCGCATCGCTATTGCTGACAAAGCGCATGGCAGCTGCAACGGTGTTTTTGGAATCTTCTGGAGGTGCAAACATCCTAAAATCGATATAACCTATATTGCCCGGCAAGATTTTCACTGTTTTAAAGCCATAATTATCCTGCTGCATCATTAGACGCATTTTTTCCTTTTGTGCAGTAGAAGGTTCTTTTCCTTTATTTTTTAATAATTGTTTGGCATCATCTGGGGCGAAAATAACGGTTAAGTGTTTATCATCGTTGACCGTGCGTAAATCACTCGTTAATTTTTCAGCAAATTTTCTAGGATCATCAATGCTGTCATAAGCGCCTTTTTTAAGCTGAGTTTGTAACAAAGCACTCATTTTCACAGCCACATCGGGGAACAGGTAATCTTGCTGTAACAACGTAGACAATGCCTGTACGGTTTGAGCCTTTGTCTTGGCATTTAATTTGATATTGTCGGCGTTTGTTTGCGTATAAACGATGCCAATTATTAGAAAAAGAGCGATGAATATGATACTTTTTGAAATGAGTTGTTTTATTCTCATATTAGATTGCTCTGTGTGTGCATGAGTTTCTTTCCCTATGGCTCATTCAGTTAAGAGAGTATTGTATTAAACACTTAAATTTGTCAAGCACAAACTCAATATAAGTAAAAACTAGTTCTCAGTATGCTTAGACCTAGGGCGAATTCGTTATCATTCATAGCTGGCGTGGTCCTGTCTCGGCGATTACCCCGTCGTGCTCGTGCCTGCGCGCTGCCTTCGACCCCAATCGCCGGACACCCCGCCATTCCTATTGAACTTTGTATTAAGTTTATCATATCCATTTGCACTTTCGAGGTAACGGGTAGAACTATAACAATTTACTTCAGTGCATCTTTTTCCCATTAGGAACTCTACTATCAACCGCAGTTAAACAGATATCTCCGTTTTCATCAGAAAATCCCAACAACAGAAATTGCGAGATAAATCCAGCGATATTCTTCTCTCCTAGATTCACACAGCCTACAATTTTCCTACCCAATAAACTTTCAGGAGTATAATGAACCGTTACCTGCGCTGAAGTTTGTAAAACCCCTATTTCCGCGCCAAAATCAGCCCAAACTTTGAAAGCAGGTTTTTTGGCTTTAGGAAATGCTTCAACTTTGACGACTGTGCCACAACGTAAGTTAACTCTGTCAAAGTCGTCATAACTGATAATTGCCATTTTATGTAACTACTCCACTAAAGCTATCAATCTAATAGGCGCTTCTGTTGCACCTTTTATTTTCATAGGCAGTATCATAATGAAACTCCCTTGGGCAGGCAAACCCTCTAAATTAGCCGCATTTTCAACTAAATATTTACCATTGCCCAGAAACAATTGATGCACAGGGTAACCACTTTCGGGTCTATCTGCAGATAAAGTATCTATTCCCAATCCACAGACTCCTTTCTTTATCAGTAATTCCGCTGCCTCTGCAGAGACCGAAGGAAAAGAATATTTATTGTGGTATTTTTCTGGAGTATGCCAGAGCCGCTCCCAACCTGTTTTAATCATCACAAAGGTGCCACTAGCAATGGCGCCGTGTTTAGCTTCAAATTGCGCTATATCTTGTGACGTTACACTATAACCTTCATGACTAACCGCTGAAACATCGATCACCGCACAAGGCACGCATAATTGCGACAATGGAATTTGTTCAATGCTAGCCGCTCCAGGAATACAATGCGCCGGCGCATCCATATGCGTACCCATTCCCGTCTGCATAGTCAATTCCTGCGTGCGAAACTTTGGGTTCGTAGTACAATCAGCATAATCCAAGGTAATTTTACAGTGAAAACCACAATCACCCTGCCATGAGGGACTGTTTTCATCTAGAGTGTGTGTCAGGTCAATTACTTTATAGGGAAAAACTTTCATTGATAATGAATCTCAAGAGTTTGACATGTTCGGAGATATTGCAGAAGCGGAACTTGAAGAAGAACTAGACATAGGAGTAGACACAACAATAGGTTCTTTTGTTAATTGAAAAAATGATGCTTGAGAGCAACTAGATTGTTGAAGTCCTTGCTGATCTGAAGTTGAAAACGTACCTTGTTGCACATACACTTCTTTTTGTGCCTCTCCTTCAGGCAAGAGCCTTTCCATTATTTCTTCTTCAGCATTGCTTGATAACCGCAATAACTGCTGATTAATATGAGAAAGCAAGTTTGAACGTTCAAAACTATCTTTGGCTTCCGCTGACTTTAATAAGCCGGGGATAATGCTCAATTTTTCTCTTAAAAAACCTTCCCACTCATTTTTATTTAATTCTGTAATTTCCGATAAGCGTATTCTAATAACCACAAAATCCTTCAATTTTGCTAAAACAAAATCTCTAACTGAGTCAGAAAATTTTAACTCCCCAAAAGCGAGATGATATGGGCCATCGATTTCAATATTAAGAAGATACTTGCAAAACGCAAGATCCAATGTGTACACACCTAAACGGTATTCTATCTTTAAATCTTTTAATGCATCGTCTGACAACAAAGTAAGTATTTTTTTCGTAACATTTTTTTGCCCTCCAGAAATATTTGATACTCTACATAATTTCTCAACTCTCGAATTGCAATATTCAAACATCGCTGTCGCTTTTTCATCGAAAACATATCCTCTTGCTTTTAAAACCGCTAGTCCTTGCCAACTTTTTGCAATGTTAATCTCATTAAAAAAAGAATAGTATTGATTCATTTTTTCTAATAATAACTGGATCAACGGTGAATGTTTTTTTATTGAGAATGGCAGATTTGACAACGTATGAATTATGTTGGTCAAATTTTCAATTACTACTTCCTTCTTCTCGTGATCACCGCCTACCTGCTCTCTTATCGTCGTTAATTGCTCATTTAGAATAAAAGGGATTTTTAATAAAATCGCATTCAACAATGGTTTATTTTTATCAGAATGCCAGTTAATTGGCAATTTTGATAAGCTAATTAAATTAATAACTAACTCTTTCAAAGTAAACTTTCGTTTTGATGGCAAATAATTACCTCTATATCGACTAAACTTTATTTCAAAGTCTAGTAAACACTCGTCAAGTAAATATTTCAACTTTTCGCTATATACTTCATGCTCTGACCACCAAAGAAACTGCAACTTAGACAATGAAGAAATAAGAGATGTTAGTTGACTTGGATTTAAATCTTCAGTTTCAAATAATTCACATAGCCATTGTATATTTTTTAGCACCTTTTTGGGATTATCACTACTGTCCTCAATGTTCAAAACGCAATGATTAATTTTTTCAAGATTTGAATCAAGTTTCTTAGTATTTGAAACCTTTCTATCCCTTTTCATGCTTAGATCTTTTGAGTTCGAAGCCATACTTAATTCCTTTAAAATTGATTTATGACAAAAATTCCAGCTTTATTTTCGGTGTGGCTTACCTATATCCGAAAAGCGTGCCGGAAGTTTTTAACGCCGCTTTAACATAAACTCTAAGCACTCTAAATTCGTTCATATTGCATCTCGTACACTTCCTTTAAGTATAGCTCTTTAAATAAAGATAAGTAAGAAATCTAAAATATAAGGATCTCTTAGATAATCATGTTTATTATCTTCTAAGGGTAAGACTTTTTCCTTTGCTTCCTCTATCACCAGAGCCCGATCCTGGCTGGACAAAAGGCGTTCATAGTAAAGCACCGATATTTGCCGTTCAAGCGCACGTGCACTCCAATTTTGTGCAATGGCTTCTTGTATATACCACTGTCGCGCTTGTGCATTTTCAATACGAATTAGCTTGCGGTAGTGAGTCCAGCTCAATTCAGGACGCACTGCGTCCTGAATTGGGAATAACAAATAAAAAGCCCTCATATTTCTTAAGTTACTGATATCAAAGCCTTTTCCAAATTCTTTTATCAATTCCTTGGCCAAATTTTGTAATTGTTGCGCCCCATAAACTGCTCGTTGTTCGCCAACCTGCTCTTCTTCAACAATCAAACGACCTATATTCCAGTAAGTCTGTACCATCGTGCTATTGATAGCTCGCAGCACTTGCCCTTGAGCAGCCACGATCAGTTCACGAATAGGGTTGAGCAAATTATGCCCTATCAAGGATGCATGACTCTCTTTCTTCATACTGTTCAAATCCCCATCGCTTTTTGCAAAATCAAATTTTTAACAAAACTCAGGCGATCGGTTAAGTTCAAGCCGCGATGACGCAGCCATTTAATCACAGGTATATCGTTGCCAAATAATTGTTTGAAGCCATCCATAGCCGCTAACATGGTTGCATTATCGGCCTTGCGTGCACGTTCATAACGCCTTAAGGTGCTGTATTTGACGCGTTCGTTTTTATGCGCATAGTCTTGCAGCACCAATTCGGCTAATAAGGCCGCATCGGCTAAGCCTAAATTTAAGCCTTGTCCGGCTAAAGGATGCACCGTATGTGCGGCATCGCCCACTAGAGCTAAACCGGGTTGTACATAATGTTGCGCATGTCGCATAATCAACGGGAATTTAGCCCGAGGCCCTACTTCTACTACCGCACCTAATTGCGATTGAAAAGCTTCTGTTAATGCTAGTGCAAAATCCTCAGAGGACAATTGCATCAAAGTATCTGCGTATGTAGGTGCACTGGACCAGACTATAGAACAATAATTTGCTGCCTCTAGAGGCAAAAATGCCAAAGGCCCTTGAGCCATAAAACGCTGCCGTGCCGTTTTATCGTGTACTTTTTCGGTCTTAACTGTGCATACTATGGCATGATGTTGGTACTCACGCTCGGTGATGGCTATATGTGCCGCTTGCCGCAACCACGATTGTGCTCCATCGGCACCTATAACCAACGGTGCGCTTAAAATCGTATCGCTACCGTGTAATTCAATATTAGGACTATGTTCATGTCGCTGTAAATATTCTAGCTGAATGTCGTTTAATATGGTAATTTGCGCGCAGGCAGCAACGCGTTGCCACAACACTTGCAACATTACATTATTCTCTACTATGTAGCCTAATTCATTTACGCCCACTGAAGCCGCATCAAATTCAATTTTACCACGACCATCGCCATCCCAAACATGCATGTGCGTAAAAGGACTGACGCGTAAAGCCACCATATCATCCCAAACGGATAATTGCTCAAATAACTTGACCGAGGCCGGTATAAGCGCACTGACGCGCACATCGTATTGCTCACGATTGAAGGATTCTACTCTACCTTTATTGTCTAATAATGCAATGTGTTTATCGCTCTCTGCCAATAGCAACGCCAAGGTCAACCCGACTATGCCACCACCGACAATAATCACATCGTAACGATCTTTTACTATACCCATAATGCTTTCTGCGCGCCCCCTAAGCCTAAACGCGCCAATAAAAATTTAGCGCCTGGAACCCATTCTAAACCGCATAAAGCTAAGGGTTGCCATTGTTTGAAAAATTCATTCTCTTTGGCAAAACGGCTCACTAAGAAATGCGTAAAACGCGCGATTTGTTTCCTGTCTTGCGCTTGTTTAGCCACATATTCCGCTAGAACAGCGCTCTCTGCATAATCGCGGCCCATCTTTTGCGACCAGAGCAGTACTTCAGCTAACATCATGGCACCGCGCAAGCCTAAATTAAAACCTTGAGCTGCGACCGGATGCAAGGTCTGCGCAGCATTGCCTATTAACACAAAACCATCTCGATAGAGTTCATTGGCTTCTATGCGCCGTAAAGGATATTGTATCGCGGGTGTTGCACTTTGCAAACGACCTAATCTATAACCCCACACACTTTGCAGCTGTTGCAATAAGACTTTTTCGTCTGCGGCTTGCCAATAAGCCACCTTATCGCGCGGCATACACCAAATGAACGTGGCCTCATATTCCCCTGCGGGCAATATAGCCATTAAGCCTAAACGCGTAAAACGTTCATAAGAGCGGTTATTTAAGGGTTTAGTAAACGTTAATCGCGATACCAAAGCGCTTTGCTGATAATCCCACACTTGCGCTGTAATGCCCACAGCGCGTCTTAGTTCGGAATCGCTGCCGTCTGCTGCAACCACCAAACGCGCTTGCAGATTCTGTGACGAAACTCCATCGGATACAGTGAGTTGCCATTGACCCTCAGCACGTTGACACGTAGTAACGCGATAAGGTGTATATAAAGTTAAGTGTTTTTCTAAGCGTACCTTTTCAGCCAATATTTTTTGTAAATACTGAATATCGATATTACAACCCAAGGAATCTAAACCCTGCTCTGCAGCGGAAATAGTGGTTACACCAAAACGACCTTGCAATGAAAGATGTACACTGTCTATAAGATGCGCCTTAGCTTCTATTTGTGGCCACACGCCCAGTTTTTGTAGAATACGCTGTGAAGTATAGGATAAACCTATCGCCCTATTGTCATCCGTACTCTCTGTTTTTTGCGCGTAATCCGTAGCCTCTACAACGGCTACTCGTAAAGACGATTCGGCTAAAGCCAAAGCTAAGCTATTGCCAACTAGGCCGCCACCTACTATGACAATATCATAACTTTGATTGCTCATTTTGCCATCCAAGCCTCTATCTCAGCTACCGTTTTAATAAGACCGGCACTTAAAACATCACAACCTTGTTTGGTTACGACTACATCGTCTTCAATACGCACGCCTATGCCGCGCCATTTTGCATCTACGGTCATATCGTCGGCATCAATGTAAAGGCCGGGCTCCACTGTTAGGGTCATACCCGGTTCGAATAATCGCCATTGACCGTCTACCTTATAAGCCCCAGCATCATGCACATCTAATCCTAAGAAATGGCCGGAACCATGCATATAAAATTGTAAAAACGCCTTTTGTTCGATCAACGTAGCGACATCGCCTTTTAGCAAACCGAATTTGACTAAACCCGCGGTTAGGATCTGTAACATAACGCGTTGCACTTCATTCCAAGCAACGCTCGGTTTCACTGTCGCTATGCCCGCTAATTGCGCTTCTAATACCAATTCATAGATTTGTCGTTGTGCTTCGCTAAAACGACCATTGATAGGGAACGTACGTGTTATATCGGAGGCATAATAGTTATACTCACCGCCCGCATCGATTAACAATAAATCGCCATCACGTAACGGCGCTGTGTTTTCTATATAATGCAAAATACAGGCATTAGCCCCACCCGCCACTATGGGGGAATACGCCTGTAAACGGCAATTTTCTAAACCACAGTGGTAATTAAAATAAGCTTCTACTTGATACTCTTGCAAACCCGGCTTAGCGTATTGCATCACCGCTTTATGCGCTTTAGCACTGGTTTGTGCGGCATAACGCATGAGTTCAATTTCATAATCGCTTTTAATGACGCGCATTTCGTCCACCATGCGTTGCACATCGATGAATTCAGTAGGCCAAGAAACTCCCTTGCGCACTTGTTTTTTTAAATCCTCTTGCACACTCATGATCCATCGATCCAATTGAGGTATTCTTCCCCAAGGTGCATAAACATGTTGCACTTGTTGCAAGTAATGCGGTAATTTTTCTTGAAATTCAGCGATAGGATAGGCTTCATCCATGGCCAATTCGCTCACAGCGCCTTCTAGGCCCAGCATAAAACCATTCCAGCGTTCCAGTTTAGGATCACGTGGCCGGTTAAATAAAATACATTGCCCGCCTAGGTCCTTGGATAATATCATCAATACAGCTTCAGGCTCGGCTAGACCACTTAAATAGAGGAAGTTACTCTCCGGCCTATAAGTATAGGTGCTATCGCCACTACGCAAGACTTCTGGGCGTGCCATTAGCAAGGCCATACTGCGAGGCTTTAACTGTGCTTGTAAGGCTAGACGGCGGCGTTTGAATTCAGCTACATTGTTCATTTTTTGATTACCTTGGATTTGCAAGAATTGTCTAATTATAACATAACATTGCATTCGATAGGTTATCTATCCGTTGCTACTAAATCGCCAGCTTCGTATTCAGCACTATAATAGCGTCGACTTCGACTAAAGCGCCTTTAGGCAATCGCGATACTTCTATTGTAGTGCGTGCCGGAAAAGGCGGTGATAAATAATATTCTTGCATCACTTCATTGAGCAAAGGAAAATGATTTAAATCCAGTAAATACACAGTAAACTTAGCGCAATCTTGCAAAGTAGCACCGCAGGCTTTGGCCACATATTCTAAATTCGTAAATACTTGACGCATCTGTGTTAACACATCGTCTCCTGCCATTTCACCCGTTTGTGGAAGCAAGCCTATTTGCCCGGCTAAATAAACCGTCTGCCCTACTTTCAAAGCTTGTGAATAAATACCACTAGGTTCAGGAGCATAATCGGTATAAATGGCTTTGCGTTCGCTGTGTTCTATCATAATCTATACTCCTAAACTCTAACTACCCGTATCGTTGTTTCCAAGGCGCGGATGCGCCGTAATACTTGCGCTAAATGTTTTCTATCGCGCACGGTCACCAACATAGAGACTTCACTGTAGCGACCATCTTTATCTTTCACACGCACATCTTCAATATCTGCCGAAGAATGCGAAATAGTCGCTGCCAATTCTGCTAAAACACCGCGTTTATTGTACACATCGGCCACTATTTCGGTATAAAATTCACCCGGCGTTTCGTCTTGCCAACTCAAATAAATACAGGTAGGCGTACCGTGTAAATGCTCAACCTCTTTACATTGCTCGCGATGAATTACCATACCGTGGCCGGCAGATAAAATACCAACGATGACGTCCCCCGGAATAGGTCTACAACAATCAGCAAAAGTAACCACTAACCCTTCACTGCCTTTGATAATCAGGGGTTGTTTAGCGAGTAGGCGCGTTGCTTTTTGTTTTTCTTTCTCTTCTTCTAGCACTTCATCTTTAACAGCAAAAGCCAAACGCCGCGCTACAGCTAAGGGGATCTGACTCCCCAAACCCATAGACTCTAATAATTGATCTAAGTTTTTAAATTTTGATTCTCGCAACACATGTTGTAGATTTTCGGGTGAAATGTCTTCTAAGCGTAATGATAAAGTACTCAACGCCCGCTCTAACAAACGTCGTCCCAATTCAATCGATTCCCCTAATTTTTGTTTTTGCACCGATTGTCTAATTTCACTGCGCGCCTTGGCCGTCACCACAAAATTTAACCAAGCAGGATTAGGTCTGGCTTCAGGTGCTGTGACAATTTCTACTGTTTGCCCGCTTAATAGTTGGCTGCTCAAAGGCGATAAGCGACGATTAATCTTGGCTGCCACACAAGCATTGCCTATATCGGTATGAATGGCATAAGCAAAATCAACCGGGCAAGCACCACGCGGTAGTTCTAAAATGTTCCCCTTAGGCGTAAACACATACACTTCATCGGGAAATAAATCGATCTTAACGTTTTCAATAAATTCTAAGGAACTATCGCCGCCTTTTTGCATGTCCACCAAACCTTGCAACCATGCTTGGGCGCGTAAATGAGCGCGATTTTTGCTTTTGGTAGAGCTTTTATATAACCAGTGTGCGGCAATACCACTTTCCGCCATTGCGTCCATGTCGTCGGTACGAATTTGAATTTCAATCGGCACGCCATAAGGGCCAAACAAAACGGTATGCAAAGATTGATAGCCATTGGCTTTGGGAATAGCGATATAATCTTTAAAGCGCTCCGGTACCGGTTTAAATGAAGTGTGCATCGATCCTAACACGCGATAACAACTGTCTACAGAGCTGACAATGATACGAAAAGCATACCTATCCATGATTTCGGAAAAAGCAATGTGTTTATTCACCATTTTTTTATAAATACTATACAGATGCTTTTCGCGCCCTAATATTTTAATAGCAGCAATACCCGTATTCCGTAAGGCTTTTTGCAATGTGGCTTCAATTTCAGCCAAGATTTCCTTACGATTACCGCGCGCTTTGGTGACGGACTTTTTTAACACCTTATAACGCAGCGGATAACGCGCAGCGAAACCCAGTTCTTCAAATTCAATGCGAAAACTATGCATCCCTAAACGATTGGCTATAGGGGCGTAGATTTCTAGCGTTTCTAAAGCAATGCGCTTGCGTTTAGCTTCCGGCAATACGCCTAGGGTGCGCATATTGTGTAGTCTATCGGCTAATTTGATGATCACCACACGTATATCTTTGGCCATAGCCAAAACCATTTTACGAAAATTTTCGGCTTGGGCTTCTGCTTTGTTTTCAAATTTGATTTGCGTTAATTTACTGACGCCATCGACTAATTCCGCCACATCCTGGCCAAACTGCTCTGCGATCGTTTGCTTGCTGACTTTGGTGTCTTCGATGACATCGTGTAATAAGGCGGCTTGTAACGTGGGTGCATCCAAGTGCATTTGCGCCAGAATACCTGCAACGGCGACGGGATGGGTAATATAAGGTTCGCCACTAAAACGGGTCTGCCCTTCATGGGCTTCACGGGCTAGAAGATAGGCTTTACGTATGGATTCTATGGCAGCAGGAGAATAATGTGCAGATAAAATTTTAGCCAGAGGCGCAAAATAATCATCCACCATCTTATCTCCCTTCTTACATAAGCTTTTTAGAGCGTATCATCGTCCAAGGGTAATGGGTGATTTTGTGCCATTTGCTGGGACATGGGGATAGGCTGATATAATTTATCCCACTCGTCCAGTTTATCGAAGCTAACTTCACCTACGGCCACTTCACGCAAAGCCACTACGGTGTTTTTATCATTTTCCGCTTCAACCAAAGGCTGCATAGCTGTCATCGTTAATTGGCGAGCACGTCTTGCTGCTAATAAAACCAAACTAAAACGATTATCGGTGTGTTTTAAACAATCTTCTACAGTAACGCGGGCCATATTTAATTCCTCTTAACTTTAGTCATAGGCGAATGATTCTCCTATTATAACAGGATTTTATCCAAAATGCCTCTATTTTTAGCGAGTTGGCGCTGAGTTTTTAAACTATTGGCCGTAAAAATGGCTTTTAGCTCCGCGAGCGCAGAAGAAAAATCATCGTTGATCACAATATAGTCATATTCATGGCTATGCGACATTTCTTTGGCTGCTTCACCCAAACGACGTTTAATGACTGCGGGACTATCTAAGCGCCGCGCTTCTAATCGTTGCTGTAAGACAGCTTTTGAAGGCGGCAATATAAAAATCAATAGACTATCGGGGTGAAACATGCGGCATTGCCTAGCGCCCTGCCAGTCGATTTCCAAAATAACGTCGGTACCTTGGGCCAAAGTCTCGGCCACCCAATCGTGGGAAGTGCCATAATGGTAACCAAAGACCGTGGCATATTCCATGAAACGGTTATTGGCCACCATTTGCGCAAATGTAGCTTCGTCCACAAAAAAATAATTGACGCCATGAACTTCACCCGCGCGCGCAGGCCGAGTTGTGTAAGAAATAGACAGACTTGCATTGCTGAGTTGCGGCAACAAAGCATTGACTAGGCTGGTTTTACCCGCTCCCGATGGGGCAGAAATAATGTATAAAGTTCCTTGTTGTGTCATCACCACTTACTCAATATTTTGGACTTGTTCGCGCATTTGTTCTATGAGCACTTTTAAATCAACCGTCGCCTTAGAAACCTGACTGTCTAAGGACTTTGACGCCATAGTATTGGCCTCGCGATTGAGCTCTTGCATCATAAAGTCTAAAGTCTTACCCACGCTGCCTGTTTGCTGTAACAGACGGCGCACTTCGGCCACATGCGTTAATAGCCGATCGACTTCTTCGCTATTATCAATCTTTTGCGCCCAAAATACCAATTCTTGTTCTAAACGCTGTGCATCGCCCTGTACCGGGCTTTGTTTCAACCGCTCCAGCAACTTCGCTTGCTGGCGTTGCAACAATTCCGGTTGGCGCGAGCCTACTTCCTTAGCCAATGCTTCTACCTTGTGCAAACGTTCAATAATCGCTTGTTTTAAGGCCTCGCCCTCTCTTTGGCGGCTGTCATTTAAAAGCTTGATGCTTTGTTCTAAGGCCGCTATAGCGACGGTTTCGATCTGGGTTACATCGATTTCCACTTCGCTAATAATGCCCGGATACATCAACAAACAATCTAAAGAAGGCGCGCTGTGTGAAAAGGGAGATAGATTTTCAATACGTTCTACTGCGGTCAATAAAGCGTCAAGACGCGCTTCATCGCATTGTAAAGTGCCTGTTTTATCTATAGACCATTGTAGTTTTAAGCTTGCGTCAATGCGCCCACGCTCAATATGCTGACGTATGACTTCGCGAAAACGCATTTCCAAGGCGCGCACGGCCTCAGGCAGGCGCATTTGAATGTCTAAGAAACGGTGATTCACCGCCCTGATTTCCCAAGACAACACCCCTTGCGGATGCGCCAATTCATGGCGCGCGAAACCTGTCATACTGCGTATCATTAAAACCTCATTCTGGGTAAGCTGAAAGATTCTATCTTAACACAAAGTTTGACAAAAAAATTTCAAATTGACTACAATGCGGACATTCCGTTAAAGCTCAGCGGATTTAATAATGTTTATTTCTTCAACAATATAAGCGAGGTAAGATTATGGCGGCTAATACAATACAAATAAAATTCCGAAAGGATGCTCCCACTCACTCTATCTCTATAACTGCAGATCTGGATGAGCTAATTTCAACAACAAAAGAAAGGGTCGCAGAAGAGCTAGCAGAACTTGACCCCGCAGCAAAATTAAAACCGAATCAATCATTAAAGTTCATGGCTTTCGGAAGAATACTGGAAGACGATAAAAAATGGAGATATTATCAGAAGGGCGTTTTAGATCTTCTGAAGGTTACGAATAGCAGCGTCATTCTTTCCGTCCAAACAAATATCAAGGAAGAGACAAAAAAATATGCTTCCGAAGCTGCAAATAAAATATCAGCAAGCTCAGCGACCCTATCCAGTAGCAATGCTAATCCTTCTGATTTGGTTGATCAAACTAAAGATCCATTAGGTGTACAGCTACCCTCACAGGGCGAGAATTTACACTCATTTCATCGAAGAATAATCGAAGGAAAGCAATCCCCACCAAGTAATAAAAGTGGAAAGAAAGAAGACTCTTCTATTGTGAGAGACCCTACGGAACCTCCACCCGAAAGAAAAAGAAGCTGTAACATCATGTAGGTAAAACCTAGAAAAAAGGTGCGCTGTATGGAAAAAACGATAGGACTTCAATTTGCCCGTATGGTATCGGGCAGGCGCATCTGATTCTGGTGTTTAAAGTCAGTTGATTGCTGAAAGAATCTAAATTCACTTCTGTTCAATAATTTCTCATATACTACTGGCTTTCTCCCCCCAATTTTGCGTATAATACTGTCATTTTCTAAAACGAGGTTAACCATGCGCACCAATGACCGCTCTCATGATGAGCTACGCCCGATCCGCTTCACCCGTTCCTATACCAAACATGCCGAAGGATCAGTACTAGTTGAATATGGCGATACCAAAGTTTTGTGCAACGCCAGCATCATCAGTGGCGTGCCACGCTTCTTAAAAGGCAGTGGCAAAGGTTGGTTAAGCGCCGAATATGGCTTATTGCCTAGAGCCACGCACGAACGCAACGAACGCGAAGCCGCTAGAGGCAAACAAAGTGCGCGCACAGTGGAAATTCAGCGTTTAATAGGTCGCGCGCTGCGCCCGGCTCTTAATTTATCGTTGCTGGGTGAAAATACCATACAATTAGATTGCGATGTCCTTCAAGCCGATGGTGGCACACGCACCGCTGCTATCAGCGGCAGTTGTGTAGCCATATATGATGCCATTGCTTATTTGCGTAAGCGCCAATTTTTAAATGAATCGCCGCTAACGCATTGGGTTGCAGCAGTATCCGTAGGTTTCCACAATCAACAAGCCTTACTGGATTTGGAATATACGGAAGACAGTCAGGCTGAAACAGATCTCAATGTAGTGATGGATGAAGAAGGTCGTTTTATAGAAATTCAAGGCACAGCCGAAGGACAAGCTTTTAGTCGCAGCGATCTAGATCAAATGCTGTTATTAGCAGAAAAAGGGATCAAAGAAATCATTGAATTACAAAAAAGTGTAGTGTCTGCATGACACGCGGAGACTAAATTTTATTATGCCAGAAAAATTTGACATTAATACGCTCTTTAAAAATCATTTTTCCCCAGGATGCGTCAGTTACGGCCGTGAAATATTTTTACATAAACAAGTGTCTAAGTTAACCTTTCGCAGCGGGCAAGCAGTAGGCGCAACGGTACAAGGCAGCAGCACGCAAACCTATCGCGTCAATATCGTATTAGAACCCTCAAAGCACGCACGCAGTAATATCATTGGCACTTGCTCTTGTTCCATGGGTTTTAATTGTAGACACGTAGCGGCGGTGCTGTATCAGTTGGAAGCCAATATGGATATGGCTATACGCAATTACGCTGGCTTTGAAAAGGCTCGTTATCAACTCTGGGAAACTTGGTTAGACGAAACTTATACTGCTTCAAAAGAAGATCCTTTAAAAGAAAGTTTTCAGGACGAAGTATTATTATATGTCTTTTCTTTTGGTTTTGATGAAAATCAGCCTCGACATTTATTCATCGACTTGTATCAAAGTAAAGCGCTCAAAAAAGGAGGCTATAGCCTCAATGCTATTAAAACGGCGAAACTGGTTGATATGCGCGATTTAGCACTGCTAAGCAGCACCGATATTACTTTATTACAGAAATTACGACAATATCGTTTATACAACGCTGCCGACTTAGGGGAACGTTATCGCTTACACTCAGAAACACCGGCAGACATGATCAGTACCATAATCAAAACGGGTCGTGCTTTTTGGCAGGCAGCAACAAAACCCTTAGTCTGGCAAGAAGAAATAGAAACAATCCACTTAGATTGGCATCGTTTGAGTCACGGCGGCTTTAAGTATTTGGCGCACGCAAAAGACAATGCGGTATTGTCATTATGGCCAGTTACACCCTTTCTATATTACAACGCTCAAACTCAACAAGTAGGCTCTATTAAGACCGCCTTATCGATTAAAACTTTGAAGCACTGTTTGGCCATGCCGGTTTATTATCCGGATCAAGGTGAATTTTTAAAACCCACTTTTGATGCTTGGGCACAAGCACACAAGCTACCCCCTTTGCCAGTTGCCAGCAAAACCGAGCAGCGCATCGTAACACCTACTGCAACCCTCACTTTATACAGCACAGACAGTTCACGCATATTATCGTCTAATTCTACCGTGGCGCGTTATCATCGTTATGAATCTAATTATAGCTATGCCAGCGTCACCTTTCATTATGAAGTCGTTTCCTGCCAACCTGATACCTATGAGCATAACTTATATGATTTAGATGACGATATCCTTTTTGTTTATCCTAGACAATGGGATATTGAAAAAAGCTATCTACAACAATTAAGCGAGCGTGGCATTTATCGTTTTGATGAGAAAAGCCCCGTTTTCGTGAAAAAAGATTACGCGCATTATTTTCATGTAGGCGATAGCAAAGCAGATGTGTCTCATTTTTTGACCTCGGCAGAGCAAGAGTTACCGCCCTTAGGATGGGATATCGTTTACGACCCGAGTTTCATCTATGCCCCTGCCGCTGTCTATGATGATTGGTATGGTGAAATCAAGGAAAATGCCAAAAAAGATTGGTTCTCTTTAGAAGTCGGTATTGTGATCGACGATGAAAAAGTTAATTTGATCCCAGTGTTGGCAAAGTTATTACAAACCAATTATGCGAATTCCAGTTTGGCGGCTATTTTAGACCTAGACCCCAATGAATTGTTAGAACTCATTTTAGACGACGGCAAAAAAATAGCGATCCCTATGCACCGCTTTCAAGCCATTTTACTGACCTTAACTGAAATTTATGACAAAACCAATTTAAAAGACAATGAATTGCCTATCAATGCTTTATTCGCTTCGCAACTCATAGGTCACAAGGAAAACTTTTCTTTACCACAAATACAATGGCAAATACCGCCCGAATTACAACATCTCAGTCAAAAATGGCACGCTTTTCCTTTATCTAAAGATATATTACATCCCACCGCTAGTTTTAAAGGTGAGCTTAGGCATTATCAATTAGAAGGCTTAACTTGGTTGCAATTCTTAAGAAAACACAGTTTAGCAGGCATTCTAGCGGATGATATGGGCTTGGGTAAAACGGTACAAACGTTAGCACATTTGGCCATGGAAAAAGATCAGGGCCGCGCTAAGAAACCCATCTTAATTATCTCACCTACCAGCTTAGTGACTAACTGGCACAGTGAAATCAAAAAATTCACCCCCAGTTTAAGCGTATTAATACTACAAGGCACAGATCGCTCGAACGAAAAAGAGGTATTAGCGCAACATGATATTATCCTGACGACTTATGCCGTCATCTTGCACGATCAACCTTTGCTAGAACAATTGTCTTATTACTACATCATTTTAGATGAAGCACAATGGATCAAAAACGCCAACACAAAAGCCTTTGCCACCGTGACACAATTAGAAACCGAACACCGTTTGTGTCTAACCGGCACGCCGATGGAAAACCACTTAGGCGAGTTATGGTCTTTATTCCATTTCTTATTACCCGGTTATTTAGGCAATCAAAAATCATTTAATAAACTATTCAGGCAGCCTATTGAAAGAGACAACGATGCAGCTCGCAGATTAGCCTTACAAAAGCGCATCGCTCCCTTTTTATTACGCCGCGCTAAAAGCGTTGTCGCGGCTGACTTACCACCCAAAAATGAAATGATACAGTTAATTGATATGAACGAGGAGCAAGCGACTCTTTATGAAAGCATCCGCTTGAGTGTGGGTAACAAAATACAAAAAATACTGGCACAAAAAGGTTTTGCGCAAAGTCATATTGAGATCTTAGATGCATTATTAAAACTACGCCAAGCATGTTGTGACCCCCGCTTAGTCAAATTAGCCTCGGCACAGAGTATTGCCCAATCCGCTAAATTAGAATATTTGCTGTCGGTCTTACCCGAAATGATAGAAGAAGGCCGCAAAATATTGTTGTTCTCCACTTTCACCAGTATGTTGAGTTTAATTGAGCCCGAATTAAAGGCGTTGGGCATTCCCTATGTTTTATTAACGGGTAGTACCAAAGACCGACAAACCCCCGTGAGCCGCTTTCAAAATGGCGAAGTGCCGCTATTCTTGCTGAGCTTAAAAGCCGGTGGCACGGGCTTAAACCTAACTGCTGCCGATACCGTGATCCATTATGACCCGTGGTGGAATCCTGCCGCCGAAAACCAAGCCAGCGATCGCGCTCATCGTATAGGACAAAACAAGGCGGTTTTTATCTATAAACTGATCACCCGAGGTTCCGTAGAAGAAAAGATCATCCATTTACAGCAAAAAAAGCAAATGCTGTTAAACGATATCTTCGCTAATGATGCCTCCGCCGGCGGCCGTCTAGAAGCCAGCGACCTGCAGTATCTGTTAGCGCCTATGGAATAACACTTGTAGCTCACTTCAAAATAGGTTAGCCTAGACAAATGGATTATTGCTAAAAAAGGCCTGTTATGAAACGACTCATTATTTTTAGTTTTTTGCTGCTTATTCTACCCGCCATTATCGTCCTCATGATGTGGTTTCCCCTCAAATTCATCATAGTTGCTGGGGTATTGCTCGTCATTATTGGCGCTTATGACTTGCTACAAACCAAACATGCCATTTTGCGCAATTTCCCTATTTTGGGGCACCTACGCTTTATACTGGAAACGATCCGCCCGGAAATACAACAATATTTTATTGCTACTAACCAAAGCGAACGCCCCTTTAGTCGCGCAGTCCGTGCCCTAGTCTACCAACGGGCCAAAAACGAACGTGATACCGAGCCTTTTGGCACACAAAATGACGTACGCACACCAGGCTATTTTTCTATACGCCATTCATTATCCCCCACACACTTAAGTAATGATGAAAGCTATATCATGGTAGGTGGGCCACAATGCAGCCAACCGTACTATGCCTCACGCCTGAATGTGTCAGCATTAAGTTTTGGTGCCCTAAGCCCCAATGCTATTATGGCGCTGAATAGAGGAGCTAAATTGGGGTCTTTTGCACACAATACCGGTGAAGGCGGTTTGAGCTCTTATCATCTACAAGGCGGCGATATCGTTTTTCAACTGGGTACAGGCCTGTTTGGTGCCAGAACGCATGACGGTAGTTTTTGTCCCGAAGAATTTACTAGAAAAGCACATTTAGATGTGGTCAAAATGATAGAAATCAAACTATCGCAAGGGGCTAAACCTTCTCACGGCGGTATCTTGCCTGCAGCGAAGGTAAGCCAAGAAATATCTACTATTCGCGGCGTACCTATGGGCAAAGATTGTATTTCCCCCCCCACTAACCCCGAATTCTCCACCCCCGAGGGCTTGTTGCATTTTATAGCCCGATTACGCGAGTTGTCAGGCGGCAAACCGGTGGGTTTCAAGCTATGCATAGGCATACGATCGGAATTTTTAAGTATCTGTAAAGCAATGCTTAAAACCGGCATTTTACCCGACTTTATTACAGTAGATGGATCCGAAGGCGGTACGGGTGCTGCTCCTGTAGAATTTGCCGATCACTTAGGTGAACCCTTGTTTCCTGCATTACGCTTCGTACGCAACGCTCTAGTGGGCACTAACCTCAGAGATAAAATTCGTATTATTTGCGCGGGTAAAGTGGCTACTGGTTTTGACATGATCGATAAATTCTGTTTGGGTGCAGACATGTGTAATTCTGCCCGTGCGATGATGTTTGCCCTAGGTTGCCTGCAATCGCTGCAATGCAATGCCAATACCTGCCCCGTAGGTGTCGCCACACAAAATCCACGTTTGGTCAAAGGCCTAGTCGTTAGCGACAAAGCGGTACGTGTTAAAAATTATCACGCTGCTACCATTGCCAGTTTGCTGGAATTAGCGGGCGCCATGGGGGTTAAAAGTCTTGCGGATTTAACGCCTAAGCATTTATTCAGACAAACCAGCAATTTTACGTCTAAAACATATGCTGAATTGTATGAGTTTCTAGAACCGGGGGTACTCTTAGGCAATGATATCCCAGAAAGTTTTGCGGCAGATTGGATGAATGCGAGCGCGGAGCGGTTTTAAGGTTGGTTTTTAAAGATTTTATTCAACACAATAGATATCTCTTGAGAGAAAGCTCTTTGAAAAAAAAGCATATCGCCTATACCACTTTTTAATTCTACTTCTTTAGATTCTATCTCTTCTTTTAGTTTTACAGCCCTTTGCTGCAAACGTTTAAGGTCTCCTTCCAGTTTAGGCATAAATTCCTGAGCCGCCTTAACCTCAGGTAAGATACGGTCTGGTGTTGCTAAAATTATTTCGATTAAAATTTCTTTATTATTAATTTCTATTTTCGTTTCATCTATAAGTTGATAACGATCTGTTAAATCTTTTAGCGCTTCTTTTTTTCTAACAGCTTCTTCACATATTTTTTCATGTCTTGCTAAAATTTTTTGTAGTTCTGCGATATCTTCTCGTAGCCCTGACAGAGTAGACTTAGCTATATTTTTTTTATTTTGCTCTATATGTTGCTGTTGCTGCTTAATCAAACGCTGTGTATGATCCAGATCTTTATTTAATTTCAAGATAATAGATTCAGTCCATTGATTTCTTTGCCATCTAAAAAAATATTGATCTTGACAGGTTGTAGCTGCAATTTTTTTTTTATTATTAGGCATAATTATTGCCCCTTGCATGGTCTTAAAATAAGCTAATAATAAATTCTAACACAAATCGCATAAAAATAAAACATCGCATCTATCCCATTGATACAGTTGGTTTTTTTATAACCTGAGGTTCTACAAAAGCTTCTGTAACATTCTGCTCTTCAAGCTTTTCTACTGGTGGCTCTGTGGCCCAGAAAGGAGAAAAATTCTGCTCTTTTTCAACATCTTTTTCGTCACTTGCTACAGACTCCATTACAAAACGGTTGTGCGCTGCAAGCTCTCGCACGATCTTTCTATCATCGGCAACCGATCCACTAGGCCCAGATGCGCTTGAGATATCAATCGCTAATGCTACGTCTGATCTTTCTTCGGCCTTTTGTTCTTCAGATTGAACCAGTTGAGTTTTCGGCAATAACTCCCTTATATTGTCTAAAAGCTTCTTCATTGCAGCATCTTTTTGCTCAACAGCCCATTTCTCTAAGGATCCTTTTCTCTGTAGAAGAAGATTTCTGTCCCACAAGCAGTCTCTATTTATCTGCAGAGAAAACTGTCTATATCTAGTATTCATCTCTTCAATATCAAGATTATATTGCTCAAAACAAGCCACGCTCTCTTTAGGATGCGCATTTATTGCTATATATGCTTTAATCAAATCAGATAATACAGTTATCTTGATCTTTTCAGAAGATAATATTGCTTTAGCGCTGTCAGCAAGCATCTTTTTTAAATTTGTGACTTCAACCATTTCCTCAGCCATTGTATAGATTCTATGAATCTCATCTACCGCAGTCTTAAAATAGCCATCTAGTTTTTCATTATGCTCAACTGTAATCTGAATTATATTGAATCCTTTTTCTAAGGAAATCTTGATTTTATCTAAATAGTCTTCAGGTGTATCTGCACTCAAAATGATTATATACACATAAGCTGCGAATTCCTCACTCAATACAGACAAATTGCCTAGACTTTTTTCAGGAAGATATTCGATTAAGGAATCTTCTACACTATCGCTCATTGACAGATCAATGGCTTGAAGAAATTTTCGTTTTACAGTTTCTTTCTCATTACCGTAATCATGGCTGTTATAATGCATAACTAATTCCTTAGCAACATCTTTTAATTGAGATCTAACATCTCTATTTTGTTCCTCTTGGCTTATTATTAAAGCTATAACGTTATGTAACTCATACCAGAATTGCTTAAACGAGATATGAATCTGCTTTAGCGCAACACTTAAAATTTTCATTTTCAACATGGAATTATGTGGATATTTATTTAGAAACTCAGCATACTGTCTCATATAGGGTAACTGTCCCATAAAATTTTCTTGACCTTGACGAATCAAATATTCCCCTTTGTAATTAACATACATCATACCTTCTTCTGCTTTGCTTGCATCGCCATCTTGTAAAGGTGTGGCCAGGCATGGTGTCATTTCATAATGTTGCCGTATCCTTTTAGGCCCTTTATTGAGTATCGTGTACATTTTTATGAGCTCCGAAGAAATAGCTCTGTCTCCTTTTCTTTCTCTAGCATTATCTTTAGCTCTAGTAGCAAGCAACCTTTTGAATTGTGCAATCATTTGGCCTTCATCATATCTAATATAAGTGCAGTATATATTGTCGATGACTAAATCAGCGTAATAAAAAGGAGCTTTGTCTTTAGCTGAATCCTCCTTTACCCAGATAATGTAACAATCTTCCATCTTATCATTAATTCTGTCTATACTTTCTTGCGGGACTGTATCATCAACGCACACAATATAAACATCTGCATCACAAGAAAGATTCTCGATAAAAACATCTATTGCTTCTGCTTCTCCTGTACGAGTGTGGCCTCGCTGTGATGTTATTTCGAGAATAGCATCTCTATATAGGGCTAAAGACTCTTTTGTTAAGTCATCCACAGCGATATCAAGTAAGGCACTAACTGGCTTTCCTGCTGGAGTCATTACAATATACTTTAGACTAGAACCTTGTTTTTCTAGATACATTTTTCCTTTTTCAGGGCCTGTTTTAGGTAAATCTGACATAAAAAGAAGCTCACACCCTTCTATACTGTCTGGCATTCTCGTGTTTTCTTCTAAAGAGTAATCTCTTACAAACTGTTTTAACCTCTCTGCTTCAGACAGCAGAACCACTCTCAATGGGTTTTGCTCTTTAGGAGGGTGGGTAGCTCGCGTGCAATGTGGTGCAATCAGATCGATTGTCTTACTTTCTAGCGTCATTTCTTTCTTATAAACATCTTTCTCAGAAAGAATCTCGATTACTTCATTTGTTTTCTTAGTAAGTCTTTGAACAAGTCTTATTTCCTCCTCTGTG
>Ga0364922_10062_pt2 | contig 48058 bp, 41 predicted proteins | sample ExccelJu500001D4_2_FD_206955 | JGI IMG/M metagenome (GOLD analysis project Ga0364922, IMG submission 206955) | Enriched cells from Trout Bog Lake Hypolimnion, Wisconsin, USA - BchlTB.June20.5000.01.D4 | ecosystem: Environmental > Aquatic > Freshwater > Lake > Hypolimnion/Profundal zone | place...
AATAAAATTGTAAGCATTTTGAGATTTTTTAATGCAATTCGCAATTTATTTTACCGATTTACTAATATTTAACGTAAATGAATCAGATATAGGAGGTTATTGCATACTCTCCGGGAAAAATAGAACTAGATCTGAACCCGAAAATAGAACTGCTAATAAATTTTTTAACACCCCGAAAAGTCCTGTAGAAGGGTTCTTTAGCGAATTGACAAAAGAATTAATTAGAAATAGAACAATTATTCAATCTTAAGTGTTTAAGATTATCACTAATAACCTAATAAGGGTTTCGACAGCAGATTTGATTAATTAAAGCTGTATATTAAAGTCTCAAATTTTAGCAAATGGCTCACATCGAAACAAGGCCATTACGGAAGGAAGCTTATTGAATATTAGTTTGAATTAAATTTAATCTTAATTGACCATGAAGAAAATTATTATTTTAGGCATTACTTTATCTCTTTATCTGGTATCGTCTGGTCAGTCAACTTTGCCTGCCAATAAAACTGTAGATGCCAGTGACACTTATTTTGGGGTAATTTATAAAGACCCCTACCGATGGCTGGAATCGATTGAGAAACCGGAAGTGGAAACCTGGTTTAAACAACAGGCGGAGTATACCAATTCCATTCTTAATAAACTAAATGGAAGAGATGAGCTGATTGCTGAATGGAAAAAGCTCGACAAAGCTCAACCTCCAAGAATAGGATCAATCATCCATGAAAACGGCAGGATCTTTTATCGTAAAACCATGCCAGGGGAAAATGTAGGGAAGCTTTATTTGAGAGAGGGACTAAACGGTAAAGAATCGCTCTTATTTGACCCCAAAGCCTACATAAAGGGCAAAACCTTGACACTGGAATCTGCGATACCCAGCTATGATGGTAAAAAGATCGCAATAGGATATTCCGAACAGGGGGCGGAGGTATCAACTATAAAGGTCATGGATGTAGCTACTAAAAAGTTCCTTAATGACTCAATCTATCCTACTGCAGGAGTGATGAATTGGACATTTGACAACAAGGGATTCTTCTATATGTGGATAAAGTCAGCGGACAATAAGGATCCTGAGTCCAGGTTGAATTCAAAAACGAAACTTCATTACGTGGGAAGTGCAACAAGCAATGACGCCGATTTTTTCAGTAATGGAAGTTATCCTGAATTAAATATTGCCCCGAGTGTCTATCCTTATGTATTCTTAAGCGAAGACTCTAAGAATTACCTTTTCTCGGGAGTCGGAAGCGTTCAGCCCGAACTGGTACAATATTATGTGCCGATTGAACAACTTGGCGCTAAAAAAATTCAATGGAAGCCGTTATGCACAGCTTCGGATATGCTGGTACGCGGATTCAATGCCATTGGGGATGACGTTTTTGCAATTACTCATAAAAACGCAAAAAACTATAAATTGGTCTCTACCAACCTCCATAATCCTGACTGGTCAAAAGCCATCACGATTGCTGCCGAGAAACCGGATCAGACCCTGGAATATTTCATCAATTCAAAAGATTACCTGTTAATCGTTCATAGCGATGGGATTAACAACCATTTGACAAAATATAACCTGAAAACTAAAGTCACAACCAGCGTGAAGCTTCCCTATTCTGGTACGATCGGGTTGTACTGTATAAATACCAAAACAAATCATTGTAATCTCGGAATTACCTCCTGGAACAAACCATATACCGAATTCAATTATGATGCTGCCACGGATGCCCTTACACCCAGCAGTTTCAATAAACCCGCTGTTTATCCGGCTGAATATAAAGATCTTATAGTTCAGGAAGTTGAGGTAAAAGGGCATGACGGAGCAATGATTCCTCTTTCCATTATTTTCAGTAAAGGGATTCAAATGAACGGGAAGAATGTCTGTCTGCTTGACGGTTATGGTGCATATGGCTATAGTGCAGTACCGTATTTTAGTGCCCGTGAAAATGCGCTGGCGGTGAAAGGTGTTGTAATCGCAATACCGCACATACGCGGCGGCAGCGAAAAAGGGGAAGAATGGTACAAGGCCGGATACAAAACGACCAAACCCAATACCTGGAAAGATTTTATAAGCTGTGCAGAATACCTGATTGCAAAAGGATATACCTCACCGCAAAAACTCGCGGGCACAGGAACCAGTGCAGGTGGAATACTAATATCCAGATCTATCACTGAACGCCCTGATTTATTCGCAGCGGCAATATGTAATGTGGGATGCGCGAATGCCATGAGAATGGAATTTGGAGCAAATGGTCCAGTCAATATCCCGGAATTTGGCACCGTAAAAGACAGTATCGAATGTAAGGCATTATATGAAATGGACGGAGTTCAGCATGTCATTAAAGGGGTAAAATATCCTGCCGTGATCTGCGTAGGCGGATGAAACGATCCGCGCGTAGTTGCCTGGGAACCCGGAAAATTTGCAGCAGCATTGCAAAATGCTTCATCCTCAGGAAAACCGGTACTTATGAAGGTAAACTATGACAATGGTCATTTCACTGAGGACAAGAATGTAACCTTTGCCAATTTCGCCGATCAGTTTGCTTTTGCGATGTGGCAATGCGGACATCCCGACTTTCAGCCAAAAAAATAGAAGTCTTAATAATTAGAAAATCATGCCGCGTAAAATAAAATATTATTAATAGTAAAATTATTTTATCTGAAGAGAATAAATACAACTCACTTTTTATATCTTTGTTTAATCTTTATGGCCTGATCAATATATTGTTCTAAGGAACTATTCAGGCAGGATAATTCAGAAGTAATTGTTTCAAATGATATTGATATTTAATAATTACTAATAATCAGTAAATTAACACCTAAAAATGTTTATCCGATTTTTAAACCTTAAAAGAAAACAGTATGAAAACAGCAGCAAATCGTTTTTTAATTGCAATTACGTTTATTACTTTTATATTGTATGGCTGTTCCAAAACCACTGAAATTAGCAGTTCGGGAACCCTGCAATCTGGAACAATAACCACCACCGGATCACATGTTTATGGTCTTTTACCAATGACCCCCGATCAGTATGCAAATGTGCCTCTTTTCTCAAAAGAAGCCTTTCAATCTAAATTAGGAGAGAAGGCAGTAACGGTAGCTCCCCCAAAGTATACCATTCTATCTCCTCCTGTCAGAGATCAGGGGCAAATAGGCTCCTGCACAGCCTTTTGTGGCGCCGAAACGTGTGAAATCCTGCAGTTTTACAAAAGCGGGAGTGCCGGAACGTCATGGCTTAATCTTAGCCCGGCATTTGTTTACTATTGTGAACGTGTTTTGATTCTAAAACAAAAAATAACTGCCGATAATGGCGCGTATATGGTCGATATACCTCAGGCGTTGCATGCCTATGGCGATTGCCCGGAAGGAGATTATCCCTACCCAAGCGGCGACAAATCGACAGCCTATAAAACTGCCCCCTCAAGTATAGCCGTTTCAGACGCTATACCTAATGAAACCGGACCTACTTATGCCATGGTAGCGCAGGGTGATGTTGCGAGCGCCAAACTCCTTATAGCAAATAATACACCGGTTATGATGGGATTTAATGTTTATGATACCTCAGCATATACCCTTTTTGAAGGTTTGAATACGAATAAATACGTGTATAATCCACTTACCAGTTCAGGTGCTCTTGTATCAGGGGCCAAATTATTAGGAGGTCATGCAACTCCCTTGGTTGGCTATGACGATAACTATCTTGGATCAGGGATAGGCGCCTTCTTAGTCGAAAATTCGTGGGGAACTTCCTGGGGAAATAACGGATACTTTTATATCCCATATTCTGTTTTTCAAAGTACCAAAATTGTCCCTACAGGTAATTTATACTATGCAACGTTACATTAAAATACTCGAATAAGAAACACTTTGAAATATACTTTTTGAATTTATTAAGGGCTCCTGAAAAGGAGCTTTTAATTTAATTGCTTTTTTGACGCAGAACATCAACATTCCGGTCTGTCTGTTTTTTCAATGAATACAATTCATCGATGAAAGATTCTATCGTGTGTCCGGCCACAGCCTGGGTGCCCTCAAAATTATTCGTAATTACTGCAAAAATAACTTTCTTTCCAGATAAATTGGTGAAGATTCCTGCCAGACTTCTGACACGGGTCATGGATCCGGTTTTTGCCCGCAGATTATTTTCAAGTCTTGTCTCTTTGAAGGCAAATTGCAAAGTTCCGCTTTTCCCCGCCACCGGAAGAGAATTAAAAAAAACATCCCGGTTGGGACCAAGATACATGTCACGGAGAACCTCGGCCAAAGTCCGGGGGCAAACGCCATTCGAACGGGAAAGTCCGCTTCCGTCAGTCGGATAAAAACCTCCCGTAAAGATCTTTTTTTCTGTCCAGAACACGTTCAATGCATTCACACTCTCCTGCAAATCAGTCGAACCTTTTCGTACACGACCAATCTCGCGAAGTAAATGTTCAGCAAAAAGATTAATGCTTTCATGATTCAGCGGAACAATTAGCTCCCTCAACTGTGGTGAGCTCTTTTCGGCAATTAGTTTAAAATAGGAGCCAGTTGATTTATTGGAACACCAAATCTTCCCTGAAATCGTAATTCCATATTTTTTTAGCACGTCAACTAATTGATCCGCTGCGATTCGGGGAGGATCCGGTAATGCTGCCTTAACTACAAAATCAGAATTCCCAATTGGAATTGTCCCTTCAACCAATTGCGAAAAAGAACCCGGGGCCCCATAAACTACTGAAAGGTCATGTTTGTCCGTTGATGACAAAACCTTATTGGTCAAATCCACACCCATTGCCGGCTCCATACGCCTGATCTTAACCGGCTTACCCGCTTCATCTTCAGATGAAAAATGAATTCTGTAATTATTGTCCAAATAGGAAAGTGCTGAAACTCCTGCTCCGTAATAGTTACCAATATCTTCCCATACCCAACCTCCCGGAACAGAAGATCCTTGCATTTGAGACAAATCCACAACCAGATCTCCTTGAATATTCTTAATCCCACTCCTTAAAACAGCCTCTGCCCAGGACTCAAAGGTCCCCTTGTAATACTCAGAAAAATATTCGGAATAGAATGCCGGATCACAGCCACCTTTAAGGATTAAATCTCCCTCGAGCGAACCGCTTTTCGAATTAATTTTTCCCGAGTATCCTATTTGGGTATGAAATTGGAACCCGGGGCCCAGGATCTCCAGTGCTGCAGCTGTGGTCATCAATTTCATCACGGATGCCGGGACAAGACTGACTTGCGGTGTTTCATAAATAACCGCTCCACTCTCTGCATCTATTGCATATGCAGATAATCCTGCATTTTTCAGGGAATGACCTTTAAACATTGACTCCGACTGTGCAAAGACAGCCTGGGTGAAAATAAATCCCCAAATAAGAATTATAAATGGCTTCATTTAAAAGTATTAAATTTGTTTAACTCAAATTATGCATACCGGATTTGATTTTTTCCATCCGCCTATTGCATTGTATTCCTGCACATTATTCAGCATAGCCATAAACAAAGGATTCCTAAAGCCTGAATATTCGATTTGTAATTTCATGTGAAATTAACATTAAGCAATGAAGTAGCGAATTAAAACAAAAAAAGGTTTTTTGAATAAGGGTATATTTCAAAGTAACTGTCTCATTGGTATAAAGGAAATCTCAAATATTGAAGCCATGAAAACACTTAATTTTCAATCCGTAAGCAGCGTGTTAACATTGTCGACCATAATACTGATCATTATGGGATTTTACAGTGCATCACTTGCATCACCGGCTGTTCCAAAATCGAATCAGCCAGACACTTTGACCTATGTACAATATAAAGGTTCGGTTATTGATCAGGACACGAGAACACCTCTTGCCTTTGCTTCATTATCACTGGAAGGAACCAATATTGCCACAGTCACCAATAGCGACGGAGAGTTCTCGCTGAAAGTTCCCAAAAACCTGATTGAGGGGAAAGTTGCCATTTCCTATATTGGATATAAGAATAAAAGTGTAAATCTGTCCCAGTTTAAGCAGGAGAAAACTAAAATTGAACTGGAATTACTGGTCATTGCCATAAATGAAATCAGGGTATTTCCTAAAGATCCGGAGTTGCTGATCCGTGCAGTCATGAATAAGCGGGCTGAAAATTATTTCAAGGACCCTACCTCTATGACCGCATTTTACCGTGAAACGATTAAAAAGAGAAAAACCTATGTTTCATTATCTGAAGCCGTAGTAGAAATATCCAAACAGCCTTATATATCTGACAAATCAGACCTGGTTCAAATTTATAAAGCCAGAAAGAGCACCGATTATTCCAGACTGGATACGCTGGCTTTTAAACTCCAGGGAGGCCCCTATACCAACTTGTATGAAGATATTATGAAAAATCCGGAAATGGTATTTACCGATGATATGCTGGGTAACTATGAATTTAAAATCGAGAATATTTCGAAGATAAATGACCGGTTAATGTATGTACTTTCATTTAAGCAGCGACCTTCTGCTTCCCAGCCTCTTTATTTTGGCAAGCTGTATATCGATACCGAAAGTCTGGCCATTACCAGTGCCACCTTCAACCTCAATGTCACAGATAAAGTAATGTCATCCGAAATGTTTATTAAAAAGAAACCTCTTAGTGCAAAGGTTTATCCGACAATGGCAACTTATCGCATCGATTATCGTGAAAAAGGGGACAAATGGTACTATAGTTATTCAAGGGGTCAGATCACATTCAAAATTGAATGGAACAAGCGGCTATTTAATACAATCTATGAGTCTACCATTGAAATGGCAGTAACCGATTGGGAAAAGAGGGGAAGTAAACAGGTAAAAGAGGGAGAATACATTAAACCAAATGTAGTTATGGCCGACAAGATTTCGGGGTTTGCTGATCGTGCATTCTGGGGAGAATACAACGTCATTGAACCCGAGAAACCAATTGAATCGGCTATCAGAAAAATTCAGAAAAAACTTGAACACAACAAATTATAGCGCCATATCTACTTGACATTCAACCTATAATCATATAATTAAAATACTGAAAATAAGGCCTCCGGATCGCATCGGGGGTTTTTATTTGTTTTAATTTTCAACCTGTTTTATTCTCAAATTCACAGAATCCTGCACGACTGAAAATTTAACCTCTTCTTAACAGTAACCCGATTATTTTTGCTCAGATCAAGCGATGATTGATTATCTTTGTCCGGTTTAATGATTTTTGATCTATTTTATGTAAATCACTGTCAACCTGACAGCAATATTAATGTTTAATCGAATAAATACACAAAAACAATGTTAATCGACAAAGTAATCGGAAGAGAAATTCTTGACTCACGCGGGAATCCTACCGTTGAGGTTGAAGTCACCCTGGAAAGTGGAATTATGGGGCGTGCTGCTGTACCATCCGGAGCATCTACGGGCGAAAACGAAGCTATTGAACTACGTGATGGAGATAAAAAACGGTACCTTGGTAAAGGTGTTCTTAAAGCTGTAGAAAACGTCAACACAATTATTGCCGAAGAAGTAGTTGGGATGAGTGCTTTGAATCAGGTTGCTTTGGATAAGAAACTGATTGACCTTGACGGCACCAAAACCAAATCAAACCTTGGCGCAAATGCAATTCTGGGAGTTTCACTGGCTGTTGCAAAGGCAGCTGCTGCTTACCTCGATATGCCTCTTTACCGTTATATTGGCGGTGTAAATGCAAAAACATTACCTGTTCCAATGATGAACATTATCAATGGTGGATCTCACTCTGATGCCCCGATCGCATTTCAGGAATTTATGATCCGCCCTATCGGCGCAACATCATTCCGCGAAGGACTTCGTATGGGAGCTGAAGTTTTCCACAATCTTAAGAAAGTTCTTCATGATCGTAACCTCAGCACAGCTGTTGGTGACGAAGGTGGATTTGCCCCAAAGCTCGACGGAACTGAAGATGCCTTAAACAGTATCATCGAAGCTATCGTTAAGGCAGGTTACAAACCAGGCCGTGCAGAAGATGGCGGAGATGTATCGATAGGTCTCGATTGTGCCGCTTCTGAATTCTATCAGGATGGCATTTACAATTATGCCAAATTCGAAGGTGCTAATGGAGCAAAAAGGACCCGTGAAGAGCAGGTTGACTTTTTGGCCAGCCTTGTAGCCAACTACCCTATTGACTCTATCGAAGACGGTTGCTCCGAAGGCGACTGGGATGGCTGGGTTATGCTGACCAAAAAAATCGGGGATAAAATTCAACTTGTCGGAGATGACAACTTCGTGACTAACATTGAATACCTGAAAAAAGGGATCGAACTGGGCGCCTGCAACTCCATCCTTATAAAGGTTAACCAGATTGGTACACTAACCGAAACACTTGACGCTATCGAAATGGCTCACCGTGCAGGTTATACCAGTGTTACCTCACACCGTTCAGGTGAAACGGAAGATTCAACAATTGCTGATATTGCAGTTGCTACCAACAGCGGACAAATCAAGACCGGTTCATTAAGCCGCTCAGACCGTATGGCCAAATACAACCAGTTGCTTCGGATCGAAGAGGAATTGGGCGAGAGCGCAATTTATGGCTATAAAAAAGTCAAGAAAGGATAATTATCCTCTTAAAATAACAAAGAAAGGTGCTCCAAACGGGCACCTTTCTTTGTTATCCTATATTTAGAAACCTTTTTGAAAATCCCGTGAGGGATCCTTCTGACGGATGGGTAGAAACAAGGCTAAAGATCAATATTTCGTGCCATACGGTACGAAACCTCCTGAATAATTCATATTTTACCCATATTCAATGCCTATGACACAATCTTCCAACGTTGGAATGGCAGGATTAAATTTAAAAGAACAAGTAATTACTCTCTTTGCTGGACTATCTGTTATCCACCTTTTCCGGATTAAGATCGTGGTTGATCATCCGGTATTCAGCCATTGCAACAAACCTGGTCTCAGGTTTGCCGTAATTGCAATAAGGATCAATACTGATTCCTCCACGTGGGGTGAACTTTCCCCAAACTTCAATATATCTCGGTTCCATTAACCGAATCAGATCTTTCATAATCAGATTCACGCAATCCTCATGAAATCCACCATGGTTACGAAAACTGAAAAGATAAAGTTTAAGACTTTTGCTTTCTACCATTTTCACATCAGGAATATAACTGATATAGACAGTCGCAAAGTCGGGCTGACCGGTAATTGGACATAAAGAAGTAAATTCCGGACAACTGAATTTCACCCAGTAATCGTTTTCGGAATTCCGGTTTTCGAAAGTTTCCAATATATTCGGATTGAAACTGAATTCATAGGTTGTAGACTTTCCTAAACTCTTTAAATCATCCATTTTCCTTTGATTTTAAATAGTTTAATAATCCTCTTTGCCGTAATTTGCAGGAAGGGCAGGTTCCGCATCCATCCCCGGGAATTCCATGATAACAGGTTATCGTCTGAAACCTGACCAGATCAAAAACGCCAAGTTCATCGGCCAATTTCCAGATCTCCGATTTGTCGAGCCACATCAGCGGGGTATGGATCCGGTATTCAAAATCCATCGAGAGATTAAGCGTTTGATTCAGTGAGACAATAAATTCGTTCCTGCAATCGGGATATCCGCTGAAGTCAGCCTGACCAACGCCAGTGATCAGATTGTCGATTGAATTTGCCTTCGCAAAAATAGCTGCATAAGTGAGGAAGAGCATATTTCGTCCTTCGACCAACGTATTTGGCGGGCGATGATCGGGCTGATCCGTTTCGACATCCATTTTGGAATCGGTTAACGAATTATGAGACACAGAACTAAGAAGGTCCAGATTGAAAATATTCAGCGGAACATCTGCCAGTTCTGCAATCTGTTTTGCAGCCGTCAGCTCAGATACGTGTCGCTGTCCATAATTAAAAGCAATTGCGGTTACGGAATCAAAATGGTTCTTTGCCCAAAAAAGGCAGGTGGTTGAATCCTGTCCACCGGAATAGATCACTAATGCTTTTGACATTTCAGACTTGTTTTTTACGTGGTGTTCAAGCACACGGAGTTTGACCTCTGTTTAAGCGGCAAAGGTAATAACAAATCGTGTAAATCAAATGTCATTATGGACGATGGGCCATGTCCTATTTTCGGCTATCTTTGAATATTGGGATTTTTAAAAGGGACATAGGTAGAAACAAATAGAAATAAGACAATGGATCAGAATTTTGCAGAGTTAATTGCGGTATCAAGGCGTTATGGAAGTGATAAAAGCTTTGTAATCGCTGGTGGTGGAAACACTTCCTATAAGGACGATAATTTCATTTGGATCAAAGCCAGCGGAGCAGCACTTGAGACCATTGACGAAAACGGGTTTGTTTGCCTGTCGCGCGAAAAACTCAAAATTGTCTCCTCAAAAATATATAGTCAGGATGCCGCCCTGCGTGAGGCAGAAGTGAAAGCTGATCTCGCATACGCCATTGTTTCTGCCGGAAACAACCGGCCATCCGTTGAAACATCAATGCATGAAATAATCAATTATCCGTTTGTGGTTCACACCCATCCGACCCTGGTAAATGCGGTGATGTGTTCAAATAACGCAGCAAGTTCTTGTCTTGAACTCTTCGGGGAGCATTCTCTTTTTATACCTTACACCGATCCGGGGTATATCCTTTTTAAAAAGGTAGAAACTGAAATAGCCGCTTTTACAGCAAAATTCAACCAGGCGCCGAAGATCATTTTCCTCGAAAACCATGGAGTATTTGTTGCAGCCGATACAATTCCCGAGATCAATGAATTGTATGGTTCAATCATGGAAAAAATTAATCAAGGAGTCAGGGAAGAAATGCCGGAGACTGAGCAAAAACCCTTTGCAACTGTAATCACCGGACAAATCGGACAGCTAAACTCCGGATTCGAAGGATTTACAGCCGTTGCAAGAGAAAGCAATTTGATCCGCTGTTTTGCGAAAGACTCTGCCACCTTCATGAAGGCTAATACGGCTTTCACTCCGGATGATATCGTTTATTGCAAGGCATATTACCTGTTCCTGCCAGTCTGCAGCAGTGATCAGGAGCAAATCGATTCGGCCAGGGAATTAATCTCCATTTATCTGAATACCAATGGATATCTTCCTAAAGTTCTGGTCCTTGAAGGGAAAGGGGTTATTACGGTTGAAGAAAACCTTAAGTCGGCGCTAAATGTGCTGGAAGTATATTCCAATATCCTCAAAATCAGCTTTTTATCGAACAATTTTGGGGGACCTAAATTTATGAATAAAGCCCAGATCGAATTTATTGACAACTGGGAGGTAGAAAATTACCGTCGTAAAATGGCAAAATCTTAAAAACAAAACGATGCATTTACTGGATATTGACCTTATGCACCCACGCGATCAGATTGTACTGATCATCGGAAGAATCTACCGCAACGGAATGACCACCACTTCAGGTGGAAATATCTCTATCATTGATGACCAGGATGATATCTGGATCACCCCTTCGGGAATTGACAAAGGTTCTTTAGGCCCTGATGATATCAATTGCATCAAGGCTGACGGAACAATCCTGGGAAAACATAAGCCCTCCTCGGAATTCCCGTTTCACCGCGCAATCTATAAAATTCGTCCCGATCTAAAGGCAATTATCCACGCCCATCCTCCTGCACTGGTTTCATTCAGCATTGCACATGTCATACCTGACACCAATGTGATTCCACAGGCCAAATATGTCTGTGGACCAATAGGATATGCGCCATATGCGATTCCGGGAAGCGAAGAGCTGGGCGAAAAAATTGCGGATGTGTTTGCCCGTAATTACAATGCAGTTATCATGGAAAACCATGGGACTGTAGTTGGTGGAACGGATATGAAAGATGTTTACCAGCGTTTCGAAACTCTGGAATTTTGCGCCAAAACCATCATCAATGCCAAAACAATCGGGATGGTCAATTCGCTCAAAGATGAGCAGATTGAAGCTTTCGAAGCCCAGATTCCAAGACTTTTACCTGAAATGGAGCAGGTCACACATCCATCCGACGAACGTGCCTGCCGGGAGGAAATCACCCGCATTGTCCGCCGCGCCTGTGACCAGGGACTGATGATCAGCTCATATGGAACGGTTTCAGTCCGCTGGCGGGGCAATGATTTCATGATTACACCGACCAATGTCCTCAGATGGAACATCATGCTTGAAGATATCGTTCAGATCAAAGACGGGAAACGGGAACCCGGGAAGATACCAAGCAGGGCTACCTGGTTGCATCAGGAGATTTACCGGCGGAACCCCGGTATCAACTCGATCATTCTGACACAATCACCTTACCTGATGGCATTTGGTGTTACCGGACATAAATTTGATGTGCGGACAATTCCCGAAAGCTGGATCTTTCTTCAGGATGTCCCCAACGTTCCCTTCGGTAGTCATTTCAAAGGTGTGGATACCATTCTCGACCTGATCTCCAAAAATACCCCAGCGGTCATTGTTGAAAACGATTCCATCCTGATTACCGGGGATAAGCTGTTACAGACCTTTGACCGTCTGGAGGTTGCGGAATTCAGTGCCAAATCACTCACCATGGGCGTCCCGATCGGAGAACTTAAACCCATCGGGGACGAAGAGATCGAAGCGCTAAGAAAGAAATTTCTGAGCTGAACGTATTTTATTTTCAGGAATTATGTCAGCAGTTGTTAACTAAAACAATAATCCTGTTATATTCGTTATTAAAATTAAAACGGCTAAAATCAATACGATATGTGTTATGCGAGAATTTTGACATCAATCCTTATTGCATTGGTGTTTTATGCCTGTCAGACAGGTCCCAGACAAGGAGAGGTCACAAAAATTGATGCTTCAAACATCGATAAATACTGTTTACAGCATGATGTGGAGGTCACAAAAGATGGATTGCTCCTTAAAAATCCATTGTCTTCAATAACTTCTCAATTTAATGTTCGGGATTTTGAACTGACCGCAAAACTTAAAACCACTGAGGGTGCCGAGGGGATCCTTATCTTTGATGCAACAGATGCGGCAAGTACTGCCGATGGATATGAAGTGAAGATCAACAACAGCGATTACCGGATTGGAAAACTCCAAAAAACAGGCAGCCTGTCCAGAATCCGGAATAATTTTGTCAGGACCGCTACAGACAATCAATGGTTTACCCTTGGAGTTAACGTAGTAGCAAATCACATTAAGGTATTAGTCAACGGCAAAACAGTCTGTGAATACGATGAGCCGGGCAATGTGGAACGTGCAGCTGATATTTCAGGAAGAGTGCTGCGTGAGGGACGCGTAGTAATCAGAAGATCCAATGGGAAGGGGGAATTATTACTTGTGGAAATGGCCATAAAACCACTTAAGGTTGAACAATCAGGGCAAAATAATCCGGCATCAACTGACAGTCTCACGAAAATAGTGGATCGTCTGAATGATCAGGAATTCCCGCTGATCGACTTTCATACTCACCTGAAAGGGGGGCTGACCATGGATCAGGCTTATACCCATGCACATCAGATCGGATGCAATTATGGTGTTGCAGCAAACTGCGGATTGAAATTCCCGGTTACCAATGATTCCACGTTAAATGCCTACTTTAATAACATCAGTAAAGAGCCCGTTTTCAAGGCGATGCAATGCGAAGGGCGTGAATGGGTGACCCTTTTCTCACCCCAAGCGGTCGCCCGTTTCGACTATATTTTCACCGATGCAATGACCTGGACAGACCTGCAAGGGCATCGCATGAGGCTATGGATTCCGGAAGAGACATTCATTGAAAACGACCAAAAATTCATGGATATGCTGGTCGGTAAAATCGAAGCGATTCTTAGCCAGGAACCCGTTGATATCCATGCAAATCCTACATATCTTCCGGCGAAACTGGCTCCTGATTACGACCGGCTCTGGACCCCTGATCGGATGGATCGGGTGATTAAAGTTCTAAAAGATAATGATGTTGCCCTGGAGATCAATGCACGATTTAAAATCCCGAGTATCGCCTTTATTCAGCGTGCCAAAGCAGCAGGGGTTAAATTCTCATTCGGAACAAATAATGGTTCAAATAATGATCTGGGAAGATTGGAATATTGCCTGAAGGCGATCAAAGAGGCAGGCTTAACGGGAGCTGATATGTTTATTCCCCGGCCGGCAAATGAGAAAAAGGTGATGAAATCAGGATTGCCGTCAAAAATCACGGGTTAATTCTGTCCACGTAACATCGTCAACGCTATAATCATTAATCATGGAAACCTGATTATCGGAGAAAGCCCCGAATAAAATTATCTCATTAGATTCACCCAAAATCCCGGAAATGTTTGACAAGCAAATTTATATTACACGAAGAAACAGGCTACGCGAAAAAGTGGGCAGTGGAGTTGTATTGATTCCGGGAAATTCGGAATCACCAATGAATTATACCGATAATTCTTATCATTTCAGGCAGGACAGTACTTTTCTTTACCTCTTCGGCCTCGATATACCTGGATTATTTGGAATAATTGATGCAGATTCAGGAAACGATACCATTTATGGTAACGACATCACGATGGAAGAAATCATCTGGATGGGAACAAAACCATCGGTTAAGGATTTAGCTGCATCTGTCGGAGTCGCAAATACTTTGCCATTTAAAGAACTTTTCAACTTAGCTTCACAGTTAACGGATAGAAGGGTTCATTTTCTTCCTTCCTATCGGGCTGAAAACAAACTGCTACTTCAGGAGATTACCGGAATTCAGGCATCTTTACTTACCACTCATACCTCAACGGAACTGATCCGGACCATGGTGGAGATGAGATCAGTCAAGGATCGCCATGAAATTGCCGAGATTGAAAAGGCTTGTGAAACAGGTTATAAAATGCATGTAACTGCCATGAGAATGGCAAAACCGGGAGTGATGGAGCAGGAAATTGCGGGCACCATTGAGGGGATTGCATTGGCAGGTGGCTGCGGAACTTCTTTCCCTACCATTTTGACTCAAAACGGACAAACCCTGCATAACCATGATCACTCCTCTAAACTTGAAAAAGGGAGGTTGATGATTGTGGATGCCGGAGCTGAATCAAATATGCATTATGCCTCCGATTTTACCCGGACGTTCCCAGTTGGCGGTCAGTTCACCCAAAAACAGCTTGACATTTATAACATTGTGCTTAAGGCGAATAATACGACCACAACTCTGATCAAACCCGGTGAAACCTATTTAAGTATTCATCTTAAAGCTGCTGAAGTTATCACTTCGGGATTAAAAGAGCTGGGTTTAATGAAGGGGGACGTTCAAGAAGCTGTTACCAACGGGGCTCACGCACTGTTCTTTCCTCATGGATTGGGCCATATGATGGGTCTGGATGTTCATGATATGGAAAATTATGGACAAATCCATGTAGGCTATGACGATGAAATTCGCCCAATTAACCAGTTTGGAACTGCTTACCTAAGGTTTGGTCGAAGACTGCAAAAAGATTTTGTAATCACCAATGAACCGGGAATATATTTTATCCCCGCCTTGATTGAACAATGGGAAAAAGAAAAAATTAATCACTCATTTATAAACTTCAGTAAAGTTAATGAGTACCTCAATTTTGGAGGAATCAGACTTGAAGACGATATCCTGGTCACTGAAACAGGGTCCAGAATTTTAGGCAAAAGGATTCCCATTACCCCAGAGGAGATTGGATTAATTTAATTATTGATCCTGGAAATTGATTCAAGTAATTGACAATGAATGATGTTCAATATTATTACGAATTGATTATCTGAGATATAGAAAAATATAAGTGCGACATTAAATCATTCCACTAATTTATACCTTCAGGTTTCGGAAACACCGAAGGTATTTTATTACCTAATCATTCTGCTTTTCCCCTCAATATAGGTAGTAAATTTCACGCCATCCTGTGAGATTTCAAATTTTGTATCAACAGTCATATCTTCCAACGCGCTATAAGTCAAGCGATAAACAGGAACATTCTGAATCTTTTCACTTGTTAAAATGATAGCCTTATCGGAATAGGAAACCGAATAATTAATGACATGCCCTTCGTTGTCAAAATAGATCGCTTTCGCCGGATTTCCGGAATAGTCAGGATAAATAATCATCAAATCATCATGAACGACTTTAGGCTGATTTCCCGCAGCAGGATATTCAGAGTGGCTCTTACGAATAAGAATCTTCTGATCAAGATCTGTTTTAAAACTGAAGGTTCCGCCACCAATTCCAGGTTGTCCACTCCCCTCACCTGCCCAGTCTCCGATTAGCCGGTTCCATTTATTCCAGGTTGAATCTTGCCTGGCAAAAGAGGTCATTAATAATCCTAAAAAGATGGCCGTAAAAAAGATTTTTCTGTTCATAAAAACTGAGCTATTAGGTTTTTTAAATAAATGTAACGATGATCGCCGACAGCCCATTTAAAAATTACTCGAATCTGGACTAATACAGAATCGTTCTTAACTTGGATTAAAACAAATTCATAATTTTGTAAATCTAAAATACTTACCAAAATGAAGAACAAATCATTATTATTTATCTTATTCTTGTCTTCAATGACAATCGGACTATTTATGGCGTGCAGCAATATTACACAAAAAAAGGAGGCTCCTGCAATTAATCTTGCAGATATGGATACATCAGTGGATCCGGGTCACGATTTCGATGCCTATGCAAACGGAGGATGGAAAAAACTAAATCCATTGCCTGCAGATCGCTCCCGTTTTGGGTCCTTTGATAAACTGGCAGAATTAGCTGAAAAACAACTAAATGGATTGGTTAAGGAAACAGCATCGCAGAAAAACGAAAAAGGGACAATAGCAGACAAAACGGCTACCCTCTTTAATCTAGGGATGGATTCCATTAAGATAAAACTACAAGGAATCAAGCCATTGGAACCTTATTTTCAGGAAATTGAAAAAATAAAAACCATGGATGATGTTGAAATTGAGATTGCTAAATTTCATATGTATGGTTTTTCACCATTATTCGGATTTTATGGCTCGACCGATGCAAAAAACAGTTCCATGGTGATTGCTCAGTTGACACAGGGTGGAATCGGAATGCCTGATCGCGATTATTATATTAACGATGATCCACGCTCCAAAGATTTGAGGACAAAATATGTGGTATACATCGAAAAACTCCACAAACTGCTGGGTGACGATGAAGCATCTGCAAAAAAATCGGCACAGACGATCATGAGTCTTGAGACCCACCTTGCTAAAGCTTCAATGACACGGCTTGAACAACGTGATCCAAATAAAACATATAATAAAATGACCACCAAGGAGTTAGTCAATCTTTCTCCTTCATTCAACTGGAACCGTTATTTTGTTTCCCAGGGTGTTGGCGATCCGGGTCAAATTAATCTGAGCCAGCCGTTATTTATTAAGGAAGTAAGTGCAGTCATCAAAGAAGTACCGGTTGAAGACTGGAAAGTTTACCTGCGCTGGAATCTGATCAACAGTACAGCATCCTATCTTTCGGATGATTTCGTCAATGCGAAATTTGATTTCTTCGGAAGAGCAATGTCGGGTGTTGAAAAGATGAGACCGCGGTGGAAAAGGGTGCTTGGAGTGACGAGCGGAGCCCTCAGCGAAGCAATTGGTCAACTTTATGTAGCGAAATACTTCCCTGCAGAAGCGAAGGAGAGAATGGTTAAATTAGTTGAGAACTTGCGCGTTGCACTCGGAGAACGGATCAAAAATCTGGAATGGATGGGTCCGGAAACCAAATTAAAGGCACTCGAAAAATTACATGCGATCAATGTAAAAATAGGATATCCGGATAAATGGAGAGACTATTCAGGACTTGAAATTGCTGACGATTCTTACGTTCTGAATGTGATCCGTTCAAACCAATTTGAAACGGCATTTAACTACTCCAAAATCAATAAACCTGTAGATAAAACCCAATGGTTTATGTCTCCCCAGACCGTGAATGCCTATTATGCCCCCGATATGAATGAAATCGTTTTCCCGGCTGCCATCCTTCAACCACCATTCTTTTTCCTGCATGGTGACGATGCGGTGAATTATGGTGCGATCGGCGTAGTTATCGGACACGAGCTCACGCACGGATTTGATGATCAGGGACGAAAATATGACAAAGTCGGTAACCTCACCGAATGGTGGACTCCTGAGGATTCCAAATTATTCGATGAAAAAACCAAAGTACTGGCTGACCAGTACAGTAGTTTTATCGTACTCGATTCAATTCATGCTGATGGTAAATTGAGTTTAGGGGAGAACATCGCCGATTTCGGAGGCTTAAATATTTCACACCAGGCGTTTAAACTGGCCAGTCAAGAAACCAATTCGATTGACGGATTTACACCAGACCAACGCTTTTACCTCGCTTACGCTCATGTTTGGGCAGATAATATCCGGGATAAAGAGATTTTGCGTCGCACCAAGGAAGATCCCCATTCTCTGGGAAAATACCGGGTGATTGGTCCATTAAGAAATATACCTGAATTTTATGCAGCCTTTAATATTAAGCCAGGGCAACCGATGTACCTCGACGAGGCTAAACGGGCTAAAATATGGTAATCCTTAATTAAAATTTTAAAGGCCGGATCGTAAAATCCGGCCTTTTTTTATTCCGGGATTTGTTGTTTCGGCAGGCAGAGAAACAACAAAAATCAACATGATTGTTACCATATTGGATCGAATCCCAATAATTGGAAATAATTCAAACCATTTTAACAAGAATTTGAAATAATTTTACGATCTTTAAGTTCTGAATTTAATTTAAACAAAATCAGCTAAAGTCATGCTCGAAAACCTGAAACATCAGGTCTACAAGGCCAGTTTAAAACTCGTAGAACAAGGTCTTGTCATTTATACCTGGGGGAATGTCAGCACCATTGACCGGGAAAGTGGTCTTGTGGTGATCAAGCCATCCGGGGTCTCCTACGAGGAGATGATTCCTGCAGATATGGTCGTGATGGATCTGAACGGAAAAATCGTGGAAGGAACACTTAAGCCATCAACAGATACCGATACCCACCTTGAATTATATAAAAATTTTCCTCATATCGGGGCAATCCTTCATTCCCATTCCGAATATGCAACTTGCTGGGCTCAGGCAGGAAGAGGTATTCCTCCGCTCGGCATCACTCATGCCAACTTTTTCAATGGAGAGATTCCTTGTACATTACCGCTGACAATTGAACAAGTAGAAAATAATCTGGAGTTGGAAACCGGGAAAATGATCGTGAATACCTTCCGATCACGCAATCTTGATCCAATGCGGATTCCCGGTGTCCTTGTTTACGGTCACGGACCATTCTGCTGGGGAAAGGATGTAAGCAGCGCTTTCGATCATACAGTGGTTATCGAAAAGGTGGCCCGGATGGCTTACCGAACTTTGGCGTTGAATAATGTTAGTCCTGTAGAGAAAATACTGCTCGATCACCATTTTTTCAGTTAGACAAAAGAGGGAAAAGAGAGAAGTCGTTTAATGAGGGTGATATCAATCCAAACTTTTTTGATCTGAAGATCTTGGAAATTATCAATTAACAATCGGTCCAACAACTATTTCTTTGTAATAAAACCGAAGAAATGCATCTTCAAAGATGATCTTTGGGACATGGAAATTCCCTCTTTTTTTAAGGTGATTGCACATTAATGTAATTTCCGGTAATGTCTTAATTTATTGTATTTTTATAAACATCGTATCCATACCTGATAATCAGGATGGTTACCACAATCAGGAAAAAAATCCGGATAAAGCCGTTCCCTCTTTTAAGGGCCATCCTGCTGCCGGTGATACTTCCGGCAATATTGAAGAATGCCATCAAAACGGCAATACCAATGATATAGTTTCCCTGCCGGATGAAAACAATAAGTGCAGAGATATTGGTCATGCAATTGACAATTTTCGCATAGGCAGATGCCTGAACAAATTCAAATCCCAGGATCAATACAAAAGCCAGCACGAAAAAACTTCCTGTTCCGGGGCCAAAAAAGCCGTCATAGAACCCAATTATCAAGCCAATTACCACTCCCAGCGCCATCTGCGGTGAATCAGGCAATTGTTTGGTGGCCACTTTGCCCAGGTCTTTCCGGATAAACGTGTAAATTGCAATGGCAATTAAAATGATCAGGATAATCGGTTTTAACGTAGCCGGGTTGATGATGCTCACAATTTTGGCACCACAATAGGAAGCTGCGAAGGAGGCGATAGAAACAATAATCAATAGTTTAAAATTAAACCGGATGCGCCGGGCATATTGAACCGCAGCCATTGAGGTACCCGAAAGCGCAGCTATTTTATTGGTTCCGAAAAGGGTGGGCAAGGAGGTATTTGGCAGGGTTACGAGTAAAGCCGGAATCTGAATCAGCCCGCCTCCGCCTACCACGGCATCAATAAACCCTGCAATATATGCCAAAGCCGATAAGATCAATAATGTCAGCAAGTTATATTCGGAGAATAAGCCTTGAATATCCATCAGCAGGTTTTGTTTTAATTTCGGTCGGCAATTATTACTAAAAAATATCGGTAACATCTGCAATATCAAGCAGCTGTGCCTTGTTGCAAATCGTGATCCGGCGCCCCTGGGTACGAATAAGATTCTCCTCCTTGAAATCATGCAAAATTCGAACAAGAGTTGCGACAGCTGTTCCTACCATATTTGCAAAGTCGGCCCTCGTGAGCACGATCTGAACCTCATTGTTTTCATCCACATCATCTTTGAATTTCTCCTGAAGGATCAACAGAGTGAGCGCAACCCTCTCCCTTACCGTTTTCTGGGTTATTGTAGCGATAAAATTGACCAGTACTCCAAACTCATGACTAAGGTTTTTCATGAGCATTTTCGATAGTTCATCATATTGGTCCAATAGCTTAACCAATTTATCTCTGGAAAGAAATCCAATGGTCCCATCGGTTAATGAAGCCGCAGAATCGGGATATACCTCTTCGCTTAAGAAAGCAGCATAACCCAGTAACTCTCCTTCACTGCAAACATAAATAATCTGTTCCTTGCCGCCATTCAGAGATTTGTATTTCTTGACCTTCCCTTTTTTAATAAAATAGATTCCGGAAGGATAGGTCCCCTCGGTAAATATGTTCTGCCCTTTCTTTAACTGTTTGACAATCATTTGACCCAGAAACTCCTCCCGGATGGATTCAGGCAGGCTTGAAAATGCGGTACTGCTTTTAAAAGTGAACCTTTCAGCTACGTGATCAGACTGGATTGCCATATCAATTTTTATATTGAGCAAATTTATCAAAAAATTGACAAAAATCAACTTTTTGATTGACCTGGGTGCTTATTTAAAAGCTCTGAATTGTCTAATCTTGCAGTGTATAACCTTTTGGATATAATACATTGATTTTTAGCGTAAAGATTGTATGGGATCAGCTCAATTAATAGGTTTGATGACACTCACTTTATCATTGGGTATTGTGGGATTAATAATCCTCAAGGAAAGATTCAGGCCCTTTTTGGCCTTATTGATTGTATTGATTAATTCGGTCTTATCCTCATTTTCGGCTTTGATGTCATTCACCTCGGGCCCGCAGACAGGTGTACTCAACCTGCCTCATCTGGCCGGAGATATCGGCATTAGAATTGACAGCCTTTCAGCCTGGTTTATATTGATTATCAATTTTACCTCCATTATGGGAGTTCTCTACGGAACCGGGTATTTGAAATCCTACCGCCATCTGAAGGTTAATCAGGAGTTGCACTGGGTGTTTTATATCTTGTTTCACGCGTCCATGTTGTGGGTTTGCATGTTTGAACACGGTATTGCATTTCTGGTTGTATGGGAATTAATGTCGTTATCCTCTATGATGCTGGTCATCTTTGAATCTCATAATAAATCAGTTTTAAAGGCAGGCATTAATTATATGATACAGATGCATTTAAGTGTTGTATTGCTGACACTTGGCTTGGTCTTTCTGTATGTTAATACCGGGACCTTCAATTTTTCAGGTTTGGCCCTGCTCCCTTTAGGTCCTCATTGGGTATGGATTTTTATTTTGCTTTTTGCAGGGTTTGCCATCAAGGCAGGGTTTATCCCTTTTCATACCTGGTTGCCCCAGGCCCATCCGGCTGCTCCTTCCCATATTTCGGGGGTCATGTCGGGTGTAATTGTCAAATTAGGGATCTATGGTATTTTCAGGATAATTATGTATCTGAGAACCGATTGGCTGATTTTTGGGGAAGCAATCCTGGCTTTGTCTGTGGTTACTGCCATATACGGAATAGCTAATGCCGCACTCCGGACCGATTTCAAGCAGATGCTTGCCTATTGCACCATAGAAAATGTCGGGATTATCGGAATTGGCCTGGGAATTGGCCTGATAGGCATCGGGAATAACAATCAATTGATGGTCATGCTTGGATTTTGCGGTGCATTGTTGCATACGTTTAACCACTCTTTATTCAAGTCGTTACTCTTTTTTGGTGCGGGAAGTATTTATCAGCAAACCCATACACGAAATATTGACCGGTTAGGGGGACTGATTAAAAAGATGCCCATTACTGCCGGATTGTTCCTGATCGGGGCACTTGCAATTGGGGGGATTCCTCCGTTTAACGGATTTGTTTCCGAGTTTATCATTTACACTGGGTTGTTTAAGGGATTAATTGGTTTCCAGGGAATCCCACAAGCTATTCTGCTTATTTTGTCAATTACCGGTCTTGTGATTATCGGGGGGATGTCATTGGCTACATTTACCAAGACATTTGGAGTTATTTTTCTGGGGACACCGCGCGAAGAGCTCCCGCATGAACCGCGTGAAACCTCCCATATCATGCTCTTACCACAATTTCTCATCGTCGGGGTGATGTTGTCAGTAGCGTTCATACCCCAGTTTTATTTTTCCTATGCCGCAAAAGTTGTATCATCTTCATTCGCAACAGCATGCAATGGTATCCCGGTTTCTTATACTCAGGTTACCGATACTGTCACCAACATTGGAAGGATGGCTTTGATTTTTATTCTTTTAATCGTTGTGGTTTACAGTATTCGCCGGTTGTTGGTCCGCAAAAGGCCATCGGTTACATATGAAACCTGGGGTTGCGGTTATTTGGCGCCTGTTAAAAAGGCCCAATACACCAGCAAATCGTTCAACCGTTCTTTTGGTTTATTGTTTAATTTTATTGTCAAGGAAAGAAAGTCGATTGAAAAAATTCCGAAGGCAAAAATTTATCCGGTACCGGTCAGTTTTTCGACAAGCTACGTCGATATCCTGGATAATTATATCGTTTCCCCGTTGGCTAAAAGGCTCACATTTGCCTTAAATTATTTTCAGTTTATCCAGAACGGGCGTATTCAGTCCTATGTGCTTTACGGACTGTTTTTTATAATTTTGGTTTTTCTTGGAACAGCATTCAGTTTTATCTATTGATTTAGTTCATGGAAAAGATAATCATTGAAGTATTTAATCTGATAGCAATACTTGCCTTAGGGGTGATCCCTTTCCTGAAAACCAGGGGGAGAGGATATCTTGCGTTGGTAGTTATTTCACTTCAGGTTATTCTCATTTCCATTCTCGCTTTTTCGCTTTTTGCAAATGGTCCGGTTGAATACTCCTACTCAGGATCATTCATAACCGGGTTGATCCCTGTCCGGATCGACTATTTGTCCGCCTGGTTCATCCTGATTATCAGTTTCACATTCCTGACCGGCGTTTGGTATGGCGTTCCGTATATGCAGAAATATATGGATCAATCGGAAAATTTAGCGCTTCATGCCGGTGCTTTTATCGTACTCTACACTTCCCTGATTGATATCTGCCTGATACAGAATAGTCTTGTATTGCTGGTTATTTGGGAGATTATGGCTCTGGCCTCGTTCGTATTAATAATCTTTGAGCATTATAAGAGTGCAACGTTGAAAGCGGGAATTAACTTTCTGATTCAGTCACACGTTAGCATACTTTTTCTGACAGTTGCATTTATGTGGGTTAAGGTCAAGACCGGATCATTCGACTTTAACGCAATCACTCAATTTACCTCGGCTCAACCCATCATGGTCGGTGTGGCACTTTTTCTCTTTTTCTTTTCAGGTTTTGCCATTAAGGCCGGTTTTGTGCCGTTTCATACCTGGCTTCCACTGGCTCATCCGGCGGCACCCGCCCATATCTCCGGAATCATGTCGGGGGTGATAATAAAAATCGGGATTTATGGCCTGCTTCGGATACTGATGCTGATAAAAACCGATATGGTTTCAATCGGCTTTTTTATCCTGTTTATTTCACTGATTACTGGATTATATGGAGTAATGTTGGCTATTGTACAGCATAATCTCAAGAAATTACTGGCCTATCACAGTATTGAGAATATCGGGATCATTGGGATCGGAATCGGATTGGGATGTCTTGGAATGGGATACAATAATCACCTTTTGGTTATAGCCGGCTTTGGCGGCGCTTTGCTTCATGTGCTGAACCATTCCCTCTTTAAGTCGCTGCTGTTTTATAGTTCAGGAAACGTCTATCAGGCCCGTCACACCATGAGTATCGAATTATTGGGGGGCCTGATCAAGAAATTGCCCCATACCGGGTACCTCTTTTTAATCGGATCATTAGCTATTTGCGGTTTGCCGCCGTTTAATGGATTTATATCGGAGTTCTTCCTTTACAACGGATTGTTTCATGGGCTGGTATCGAGTAATTTCATGTTCATCCTATTCCTTTTGTTTGCCATCCTGGGATTGGTGATGATCGGAGGGCTTGCACTTATCTGTTTCACCAAGGCCTTTGGCATTGCATTTTTGGGTACTCAACGCTCTGAACTGCAGGATGATGGCGATATTGAAAAACCACAGCGAATCTTGCCGATGTACGGGATTGGCTTGTTTATTATGATTATCGGATTATTTCCCTTTTTGTTTACTCCCTCTCTTTTAAAAGTGATTACGCTCTACCTGCCTGGTTTAGATATGCAGGCTCAATGGCAGTTTGGGGATATGCTTGGTCAGTTAACGAAGGTAGGCTGGTATTCTCTTGGATTCCTGGCGCTGATTATGGTTATCTATTTCCTGAAGCGACTGCTATCCGGAAAAAGAGTTGTCATCCTTTACGAGACCTGGGGTTGCGCCTTTTCAGGAGCAACCCCAAAGATGCAATACACCGCCTCTTCATTTATCCGCTCTTACCGAAAACTGGCTGCACCGATTCTCTCAATAAAAAAAGAGAAGCACGAGGCTGACGGTCTTTATCCTCATGAAATTATGCAGCAAACTCATGCTCATGATAAAATTGAGACCTGGCTGATCGATAAGCCATTATTGGCAATCCGAAAACTGTTGAATTCTTTTGTATTTCTGCAGAATGGCAATATTCAGGCTTATATACTTTATGGATTTGTTTTTGTGGGATTAGCCCTGCTTCTCCCTTCTGTTATCGAAAAACTAATGGTTTTAATTAACTTCTTAAATCAAATATAAGATGGTCAGCTTATTACTAATAATTATAATGAGTTTGTTTTTTTCCGGATTCATTATTCGGACCAAGAGCATCTTATCGGGGAGAAAGGGTCCAGGGCTCTTTCAGCCGATGCTGGATATTTTCAGGTTGTGGAAGAAAGGTTCTGTGGTTAGCCAAACGACAAGTTTTATTTTCCAGATTGCACCGAGCGCCTACTTTGCCTCGGTAATAATGGCTATTTTGATGATTCCGCATGGGAATAATCCCGGATTGATCTCATTTGACGGCGATTTTATCCTATTTGCCTATGTTCTGGCATTCGGAAAATTCCTCATGATTATTTCTGCCCTGGATACCGGAAGCAGTTTCGAAGGGATGGGGGCGAGCCGCGAGGCACTTTTTTCGATGCTCGTGGAGCCTGCTTTCTTTATTTTACTTGGATCATTCGCGCTGTTTACCGGACAAAGTTCTTTCCATCAGATATTCAGCACGTTACATTATGGTTCGCAAATCTCCTATTTGCTTGGGGGACTCGCTTCGTTTGTTTTAGTAATGATCGCCATGATCGAAAACAGCCGTATGCCGCTCGACGATCCCAAAACACATCTGGAACTTACAATGGTTCATGAAGTGATGATCCTGGACAACAGTGGATTTGATCTTGGTCTGATCATGTATACCACCAACCTGAAGTTTGCCATGTACGGTGCAATAATTTCAAATTTTTTTATCGGAATGTTTCCCTATGAAATATCGATACCGATGTTCTTTATCATTCAGATTGGATTTGCTATTGCTGTCGGGATCATCGAATCGTTTATGGCAAGGTTCAGAATGGGTCATAATCCGCAATTCGTTTTTATTCTGACTTCAGTATCGCTTTTGATATTTTTTGGGGTGTTGCTGGTATTGGGAAAATTCGTATAAACTACTAGTTATATGACAGATATACTTTTAATTGCATTAGCCATGTCGCTGCTTTACATCAGTATCGCAAACCGGCTTTTTACGTACCTGAATATTCTGGTCTTTCAGGGCTTTATCCTTTTTGGGGTTACCTTTCTGACTCTCACAAAGATTAGTACGATTAACCTGTTGCTGATTATGCTTGAAACGATTGTTTTCAAGGCTGTCGCTGTCCCCTGGTTTATAAATTATGTCATTAAGCATAATGGGATAACCCGGGAGGCTGAGCCCTATCTTCCCAATTTTGTGTCACTGATCATCGTGACCTTTATTACGGTGGCAACCATTATCCTTTCCAGTTCAATTAAGGATCCCAATCTTGACAAGACCTTTTTTGTCGTGTCCTTATCCACGATCTTTACCGGTCTTTACCTGATTGTGACCCGGAAAAAGATCATTACCCACGTAATCGGCTATATTATCATCGAGAACGGGGTTTTTGTCTTGTCACTCGCAGTTGGAAATGAGATGCCGATGCTGGTTAACCTCGGAATTATGCTCGATATTTTTGCCAGCGTCCTTATTTTGGGGGTTTTCTTTAATCGGATTGGCGATTTACTAAAAGATCCTGATATTGACCATTTACGTAACCTTAAAGATTAAATATGATCGGGATATTTTTAACAGGAGCTTTTATCATCAGCGGGTTGCTATTTTTCAACCGGAATATATTTGTCAATTACGCATTGCTGGTGATATTCATTGCCTTTTTTAGTGTGTTTGGCTTTTTTGAATTCAATCATATCAACGTTACAGAGCTGGATTTTTTTAAACCGGATGCCTTAGGAATACTTTTACTGACTGTACTTTGTGTTATTTCCATCCCGGTGATTTTTCATGGATACCGCTATATCGAAAAACACAATGTTGACGAGACACCCAAATCGCGGGGGCTATTCTTTGGGGCTATGGTTTTGCTCATCAGCGCCTGCAGCGTGGTTTATTTATCGGGACATATCGCTGTCACCTGGATTTTTATCGAAATTACCACCCTGAGTGCCTCAGCCCTGATTTACCATCACCGAAATCTCCGTGCCCTCGAAGGTGTCTGGAAATATGTGTTCATTTGTGCCATCAGCATCACCTTCGTGTATATTGGAATTCTGTTTCTGAGTTTATCGCTCAAGGATGCGGGTATCGAAGATATGTCTTTCGATTCACTCTATGCCAATGCGGATAAACTAAATCCATTCTGGTTGAAATTGGCCTTCCTCTTTATTTTTACGGGGTTTACGGCTAAGCTTGGCCTTGTCCCGATGTACACTGCCGGAATTGACGCGAAAGATAAGGCCCCGGCGCCGGCAGGAGCCTTGCTTGCCAGCGTCCTGATGAATGCCGGATTTGTCAGCATCTACAGGATGTATGCTGTTTTGGCACGCACTCCGTTACATCATTGGGCAAATACGGTCATGATTATTGCTGCGGTACTCTCAATTTTTGTCGCGGCTGTCTATATGACCCGAATTAAAAATATCAAACGGATGTTTGCCTATTCGGGCATCGAACATATGGGATTGGTTATTCTCGGGCTTTCCGCAGGAGGAATCGGGGTTTATGCAGCCATTCTCCATATCATTCTGCATACCTTGATTAAACCAACCCTCTTTTTGCAATTCAACCAGGTTTATTGGGTTTATCAGAGTAAGAGCATTTATGATGTCGGAAATTATTTTAAATACAATAAGGCAGGTGCGATTGTCATCTTTCTGGGATTTATATCCGCGACTGCAATGCCTCCCTCAGGGATGTTTATCAGTGAATTCCTGATTTTTCAGTCCTTATTTGAGGCGCATTATATGCTGATTCTGTTGGCGGTGCTCGTTCTTTTAACGATGATTATCTGGGGGTTTGGCTCGAATATTTTCAAACTGCTTTTTACACCGCCTTTATCGATTGACGAAACGAAAATACCGCATATTTCCTCCTGGGAGTCCCTTTCGCAATATTTATTGTTGGGTCTGGCTGTTTACCTCGCCTATGACCCGCCGGCTCAATTTGTCACACTATTACAGGACGCAGCAAAATTGATACTATGAAGCCAATAAAGACCATAAATATCGTTAATAATCAGGTAATTAATCTGGTTGATATTCCTGTCTGCAATTACAGGGATTTTGCTGAATGGAATCTTGATTTAATCAATGGGAAGCCTAATTACCATTGTGTTAGCTATTTTGGGTATCCCGTCGGAGAAAAAATACAGTTGATTTGCTGCATCGCTGATGATGAATTGCACCAGATTATGGTCTCTTCCTCGATCGTAGACAAAGGTGCCGTATTGAATTCACTGACAGTCCGAAACCCCAACTTTGAAAAGTTTGAACGGGAGATTCATGAGAATTTTGGGATCGGCTATCCAGACCATCCCTGGTTAAAGCCGTTACGTTATCCATTCAACCAGGCAGATCAAAATGAAAAAATAGAAAATTATCCGTTCTATAGGGTTGAAAGTGAAGAACTTCATGAAGTTGGTGTTGGTCCTATTCACGCCGGGATTATTGAGCCTGGACATTTCCGGTTTATTTGTAACGGAGAACAAATCATGCACCTAGAGATTCAGTTAGGTTATCAGCACCGGGGTATTGAACCATTATTTCTTCAAAAACATAAGCTTCTGGAACGGACCACCCTTGCGGAAAATATCGCCGGTGACACTGTGGTTGGACATACCACTGCTTTTGTGAATTTGTGGGAAAATTTGTGCGGTTATACCCCCGATGATTCATTGCACTTTTCCCGGATCCTGGCTTTGGAACTCGAACGGATTGCCATACATACCGGTGATCTGGCAGGTGTATGTGCCGACATCGGATATCAGCTGGGAAATTCAGTTTTCGGAAGATTGCGTACTCCAATTGTAAATTTCTTCCAGGAGTGGGGTGGGAATCGCCTGGGCAAAGGGCTTATCCGGGCCGGAAAGATTAATTATCCGTTCACCAATGAACTGGCAAAACGATTAATCGAGGTTTTAAATGCCTATGAAAAGGATTTTTTTGAAATGACTCATAAGTTGTTTAATCTTCCAAGTGCCCTTTCGCGGATGGAGAAGACCGGTGTTGTTTCCTATGAGGAGGTATTGGAAATCGGAACCGTCGGAATGGCTGCCAGGATGAGCGGTTTGAACCGTGATATCCGGTTATCTCACCCTCATAATCTATACAACAGCCTTAATCATAAGCCTGTAATAAAACGTCATGGGGATGTTTATTCACGGGTTCAGATCAGAAGGGAAGAGATCAGACAGTCGATTTCCTACATCAGGGGATTGCTCCAGAGTGTGCCTGAGTTTCATTCTCCTGAGAACTTTATGGAACAACCTCAAAAAGGGAAATTCATTATTTCACTTGTCGAGGGATGGCGGGGTGAGATTTGCCATTGCGCGATCACCGATGGTGAGGCGAACCTGGTTTTATATAAAATTAAGGATCCATCCCATCATAACTGGATGGCACTGGCTCAATCGGTGAGGAATAATGACATCTCCGATTTCCCGATATGTAACAAGAGTTTTAATTTATCGTATTGCGGTCACGATTTATAGACAAAGGAAAAGTCATGTTTGATAATTTAAAAATATTATGGCATCAGGGAAAACAGTTTATTCCCGATGTAACCAAAGCCCGGGTACCCGGTATCTTCAGGGGGCGCCCCATAATCAGTGAGGCAAAAATCGATGAGTTTTTACTTGCAGATCTCTGTCCTACCCATGCTATTTTAACTGGTCCGGTAAGCATTGACCTTGGAAAATGTACCTTTTGCGGGGAGTGTGCCGTTCAATTTCCTGAAAAAATCACTTTTACGAAGGATTATAAACTGGCCACTAATCACAGAGATCGTCTTATTATCAAAGAAAATGAAGCTGAGGCTATCGGATTGGATCCTGATTTGATCCGTTCGGAGGTCCACCGGCTCTTCGGCAGGTCGCTCAAACTTCGTCAGGTTTCGGCCGGTGGGGATAATAGTTGTGAATGGGAATTAAATGCGTCGAATAATGTCCAGTTTGATATCAGCCGCTTCGGGATTGATTTCGTGGCTTCACCCCGCCATGCCGATGGAATCGTAATAACGGGGCCGATAACCTCAAATATGGCCGGAGCTTTGGAACGTTGCTATATGGCCGTGCCTGATCCCAAAATCATTATTCTGGCCGGGACAGATGCCATCAGTGGAGGAATTTTTGCTGACACTCCTGCCCTAAACCGTGAATTTCTGTCTAACCACACGATCGACCTCTATCTCCCTGGTAATCCGGTACATCCGTTAACCTTTATAAACGGAGTGCTCGATTTACTGAAGAAGCGGAGGTCGTAATAAAATTATAAATGATTTTGGGGAAGCCTTGCTGGCGGACTGTTAACTGAAGAAATATCCCGTTAACTGTAATACCTCTTTTTGAAATAGAAGGCCACGTTTACCAAGGCCACCATCACCGGGACCTCTACCAGCGGGCCGATCACCGTTGCAAAAGCAGCCTGCGAATCAATCCCAAAAACAGCTATCGCCACCGCAATGGCCAGTTCAAAATCATTGCTCCCGGCGGTAAAGGCCATCGTTGTCGATTTTTCGTATCCTTCACCCATCCATTTGGCGATAAAAAAAGTGGTGAAAAACATCAGTCCAAAATAGATGGTGTATGGTATGGCAACCCTTATGACATCGATGGGTAACCCGATGATCTTCTCGCCTTTCAATGAGAACATGACAAATATGGTGAACAGCAGGGCAACCGGTGTCAGCAGGGAAATTTTTGGTATAAATCTGGAAAAATACCAGTCACTCCCTTTCCAGTTTCTTAGGATAAAATTGGAGATTAGTCCTGCAGCAAAAGGTATTCCCAGGTAAATCAAAACGGTAATGGCAATTTCGGATATTGAAACCTTAACCACGGCCCCCTTCAATCCGAATAATGGAGGCAGGATGGTGATAAACACCCATGCATAAACAGAATACAACAATACCTGGAAGATTGCGTTAAAAGCGACCAATCCTGCAGCCAGTTCTGCATCCCCTTTGGCCAGGTCATTCCAAACCAAAACCATTGCAATACAACGTGCCAGACCCACAAGAATAACACCAACCATCAGGCCGGGATAGCTGTGGAGAAAAATCAGGGCAAGAAAGAACATAACCAACGGACCGACAATCCAGTTTTGTGTCAGCGATAAGGTGAGTAATTTGAGATTTTTGAAGACCAAGGGTAGTTTCTCGTATTTGACCTTTGCCAGTGGTGGATACATCATCAGAACCAGCCCGATGGCAATGGGAATATTCGTTGTGCCTGAACTTAATGAATTCCAGAATCCTGAAATGGCAGGCATAAAAAATCCAATCATAACCCCTGCAAACATCACCAGAAAAATCCAAAGGGTTAGGTATCGGTCAAAAAATGAAAGTTGCTTTGTTGTGCTCATGGGGAGAAATTAATGTGCTAATGAGGTAATGTGGTAATGTGCCAATTTGCTAATGAGGTAATTTGAAAATGAGGTAATTTGAAAATTTGTTATTGTGCTAATTTTAAAATATGCGATACATAGGAAGATTAACTTTGTCCAACCAATCTTTAAATTTTAAAATTGGCACATTTTCAAATTTTATTCGCTGAAACGGTGATGCTGTAAATCCCGGTTCCGCCATTTTGGTAATTTGAGATTTCCTTTTTGGACAGATAATTAGCGAATACTTCCACTGGGATGACGATCTCTTTTTGTTTATGAATGGTTATTTCCTGAAAACCTGCCTGTTTTATAATGTCAAGATATTCATCCATTTCAATGGCTCCCGCAACACATCCCGCATACATCTCTGCATCTTGGCGCAGCTGTTCCGGCAATTGTCCTTTGATAACCACGTCCGACACGCAAAAATGACCGCCGGGTTTTAGAACCCGCACCATCTGCCGAAAAGCTTTTGTTTTATCGGGAACGAGATTTAACACGCAGTTCGAAACAATTACATCATACTGATTATCCGGTAACGGCATCTCCTCAATATCACCCTTGATAAACTCAACATTGGTGAAGCCAAGCTTTTGGTTGTTCTCCATTGCCCTGGTAATCATGGCGTCTGTGAAATCGAGCCCGGTAACTTTCCCTGTTTCACCGGTGATGGCTCGTGCCACAAAACAGTCATTCCCTGCACCACTTCCTAAGTCGAGAACGTGATCTCCCTTTTGAATATTTGCAAATTGGGTTGGGATTCCACATCCTAAACCCAAATCTGCGTCAGGATTATAACCCTTTTCACTCGAATAATCATCGCTGAAAATGGTGTAATCAACATCACCACAATTGCTTGTACTGCCGCAACAGGAGGATTGGTTGAATAATTTGCTTTGACCGGCGATTTCGCCGTACTTTTCCTGGACAACAAGTTTTATATCTGATAAATTCATAATTTGAAGATTTGAGAATTTGAAAATGATTTAAGTGATTTTAGAACTGCTAATAATTTTTGAAAGAATACTTATGATTGATTGGAGCTTTTCCTTCAGTAACTCTTGCTTTGGGTAATTTTTAGACATCTCGCAGAGTAATCTCCAGTATTCAGTTTCATCGGCTTCTTTTGCCGCAATTTTCATTTTATGAAAAAAATCAGCCTTGCTCTCGGCATTCTGAGCCTCCCTGACATTGGCTCCGATTGATGTTCCGGATTTTAGCAATTGCCTGGAAATAACATATTTTCGATGTTCCTCAAGCAACTCAGAATATTCAATAATATCTAGCGCAAATTCAAGCGTCAGCTTTACGATCAGGTTATCCTTATCATTTCTCATGGTGATGAATTTTCAAATTTTCAAATCAACAAATTTTCAAATTGCTAATATAGAATTCATGAAATTGCTTCCTGATTTCATCCCTGACCCGTATAAATTCACTCCAGATAAATTCTTCCGTTCCTAGGGCATGACTGGGGTCGTCAAAGCCGATATGCAGACGATGTTTGACCTTACCTAAAAAGGCCGGGCAGTTTTCATTTGCTCCGCCGCAAACGGTAATCACATAATCCCATTCCTCGTTTAAATACAAATCAACGGAGTCTGAGGTGTGGTGACTGATGTCGATTCCGGCCTCTTTCATGACGGCGACTGCCTTGACATTAAGTTTTCCCGAAGCTTCGGTGCCGGCCGAGCAAACAGTAAGATTTGAATCGAACGATTGCAGAAAGCCATGAGCCATCTGGCTGCGGCAACTGTTCCCGGTGCAAAGGATTAATATCTTCATTTTATGTTTTTTATGTGGTTATTGGATAATGAGGCGCTTATGTAATCTTACGAGTAATTCAAAATTTTATCGGAAGTATTGTCGAAATATTACATTACCGAATTGAATAATTAGTTCATTTACAGCAAAATCCTTCAGGCATCCCGATCTCATTCAGAAATTCAGTGAGGATTGTTTTCATCTCCTGAATCTTTTCATAATCCAGACAATAGTTGGTTTTTACCCCCTCCACATGACCCTGAATCAAACCTGCATCTTTAAGTTCCCTAAGATGCTGGTTAACTGTTGTCCGGCTCAGTGGCAACTCCTCTGAGATGTCGCCTGATATGCACATTTTTGTTTCGGCCAGAAACTGGATGATTTGAAGACGCGCCGGATGGGCCAAAGCTTTGAATAAATTTGCCTGCCTCTGCAATACTTCGGTGAAAAGTTCTGTTTTTGAGACTACCATAATTTCTGCTTTAATTATGGCGTAAATATACGTCAAATAATAATGCGACGTATATTTACGTTATATATTTTTATTTTTTTTGTTGTCAGAAAGTTTCCAGGCATTTCGGTTCCAATTAATGGAAGGTCAGCTAATCTTGGACTCCAGAATTTATTATAGTGGTATATTCGATTTGGTAAGAAGCAACTAATCAATTTGGTGAATTGATTAGTTAATTGATAATCAATTACTTTATGGTTTCCTAAAACTGCAGAAGATAAATTGTTGGATCGTATCAAAAGGGGTTTTGTGCTCAATGGTAATACACTTAATCTTTTCAAAAGAAACTTTCAACAGTTCAGTCATTGAAGTTTCGGAATATTGTTTGATTTCTATGCCGCTGCATTTTTTGGGTCCCTGCTCCGAAAAAGTTCCAAGGACTAAGATTCCCGAGTGGTTAATGCTTTGTTGCACGGTATTGATATAGTTTTGAATTTCATCTTCCTTTGTCAGGAAATGAAAAGCAGCTCTGTCGTGCCAGAAATCATACCGTTCCGTTGGTTCAAATGTTGCAGCATCCTCAACTATCCATTTAACCAATCCTGAACGGTCGCCTAACCTCGATTTGGCACGCTCAAGAGATGATTCCGATATATCGAGTACTGTAATGTCTTTATAACCCCGGTTAAGCAGGTGATCAACCAAAAAGCTGTCACCACCCCCGATATCAATGATTTTTGCCTCTTTGGGGACGTCATACTGCTCAAAAAAACTTAGTGATGTAACAGGCGTGGGCTGGTACCAGCTCACTTCATCGGGCTTTTTGGTCTGATAGATTTGTTCCCAATGGTTCTTCCTGTCGAACTCTTCCATAATCATGTGAGGTCAATATTTTTAAGTTCAATGTAAATCAATTTTCCTCACTAATGTCTTTAAATTAGGTGGTTTTCTGTGGGAAAGTGTAATGCTTTCCACATCATGAATCCGCCATCCAGGCTGGCGAGGTCCTTAAATCCATTTTCAGATAAGAATTTGGCTACTTTTGAGCTACGAACTCCTCCCTTGCAAACCACAATTATTGGTTTGTCTGTTGGAATCTGATCGAGTTCGACAGTTATCTGCGACATTGGCAGGTAGATAATTTCTTTAAAATCAATGGTTTCTATGGCATATTCGTATTCTTCCCGGACATCCAGGAGTATAGCTTCGCCAATTTTTACGGATTCGAGGGCATCTTTAGGCCGGATATGTTTAACCCCCTCAATATGAAACTCCTGAAAGTATGGTCTGTCTGATGTATTCATTCCTGATTGAATATTATTTAGGATACCGGATCCTTATACAAAGGTAAGTAAATAGATTAATTACTTTTGTGTTGAATAATCACTCTTAGAGTAGGACCATGGGAATTCTTTTTGCCATAGTTATTTTCCTTAGTTGGGGCATTCACCTGATTTATATGCTTTTGCATGTGCCGGTGGATCCTGGGAATATAATGTTTTGGGTTCATCTCTTTTTGCAGATCTGGTTATTTACCGGACTTTTTATAACTGCTCATGATGCCATGCACAGCAGTGTTTCAAAAATCAGATTCATCAATAACGGCTTCGGTGCTGTGGCATCTTTTCTTTATGCCGGGCTTTGGTATCCTAAACTTCTGCAAAAGCACAAACTACACCATCTTTATCCGGCTACAGATCGGGATCCTGATTATACAACAGGTAACCAGAATTTTTTTGTTTGGTGGTATCGATTTATGCGTCAGTATATTACTATTTGGCAATTTTTAATAATGGCGATCTTGTTTAATATAGGAATGCTGTGGTTCGATGAGAAGCGATTGATTTTTCTATGGGTGATTCCTTCAATCGCATCAACTTTTCAATTGTTTTATTTTGGAACTTTTGTGCCTCATCGATTACCTCACTCCGAAGAAATGGGCCGGGATATGTCACGATCACAGCATAAGAATCATTTTGTGGCTTTGATAACCTGCTTTTTCTTTGGCTATCACTTCGAACATCACGCTTTTCCCCGGACACCATGGTGGCAGCTATACCGGGTTAAAAAGTGATTGATTTTAAATCTTAGATTGTGAATTCCCGCTTATTGAAACCCTCTTGAAATTACTTTTGCCAAAGGACGATTAGTTCGTTTCTCCGGCTTTAAAGATGGTCCAGGGTTCTGCCGGACGGTCCTCTATTAGTCCATTCATCCAGTCAAACTGGGGATGTTCTTCCAGGTATTTATTCTTGTTAAAAGCCAATCCGCAAGCTGATCCCCAGCGTGCAAAAAATGTCATATCTCTTGCCATCTTTGAATCAACTACCTTTCCGTCAAGGGTCCCCTCCGGGTTAAAGGGAATGTCATTGCCAATGAACTGGGGATCGATCTCCTCATGACCACATAGAGTTCGGCTTCCAGGATTTATTTTCTTCAGGTAAGTGTCGTAGTGGTCAGCTTCGAAGGCTTCAGCAAGTTTTATATTGATTTTTCCGGTATTCTGGCTCATCAGTTGTTTCCACCGAACACGTCGGGCAACCGATGAATTCTTAATGTTTGTCTCATTGGTCGTGGTTTCAAAGCGGAGGATTTTAAGGTTTTCTGCCACATTTGATCCAACGAAGTAACCGTCTTTAGTTCTCTCAAATCCAATATATTTCAATCCGAGCTCAAGCCGTGCAATTTCATTAGTATTAATATCCCCAATCAGCCAGGCATTTGCATAGCCTCCATTATTGTTTTTCTTCATCATATCGCACCATTCATTGATATTTGAGGCATACTGGGTAGCATGGCGCATCCTCGAAAATTCCGGATCACCTTTAGGATCAAAAGGGAAGAAACCGCCAATGGTTGTCTCGGAACCAACCAGGCCCGCATTCGTAATAAAGAAATCGGTTTCACTATGGATAAATCCGCTTACGGATTGCATCAGAATACGATGCCCTTTTTCGGGAAGGATATCCAGAATTACATTGCAGTAAGGATTATAATAGTTGTCCATGGTGTTGTGTCCAAGGACAATCTTCCCGTCAGAAGTCATATGGCCTGTAGCAATAAAAGAGCTGCACGACAATCTTGGCCGAATAATTGAGTGTGACCGCATGGAATCCTTCACCGTAGGCCACCAATAGGAAATTAATTCAATATATCCGTTAAGCGCTACCAATTCATCGCGGTTGGTCTCCGCCCCATTGCTCCTCATCCCTTCAACAATACCATCAATTTCAGCCAGGTTCTCAGAGTCAATTTTTGGGGTAAGCATCTCGGCGGCCTTTCGGGTTAGCCATTTCCAATCCATTGCGGTCTGATAATTCCAACTTGTACTGAGCATCCGGATAGCCTGTTCAATCTCTTTTGTCATCAAATAACCATGCTGGAATCCCCGTTCGCGGGGAGAACCTTCGATGTGGAGGTAAGTCCATCCATTTTTTTGGTGACGGTTTGCCTTTGAGAGCCAGATTTTCTTTTCGCTGTCGAGCTGCGCACTGGTCTGAGAATAAGCCAGACTGGCACACCAAAACAGGGAGAGGAAGATGAGAATTCTCATTTGAAAATAGATTAATTTACTGATAATTAGATTTTTGATTGGGAATTCCATTTCTGAACAGATTCTGCGTTTCTGATATTGGCAAAATCTTTTGCCTCTGAAGTGTAAATATAAGCCATCTCCGTTTTGAAGTACTCAACGATTTTCCCACGCACCATTTTTAGGGTACTGTTTAATAAATGGTTATGTTCAGTAAAGGCTTCAGGAAGGATCATAGTCGCTGCCGGCAGCCACCTCTCGGGGAACAGACCTTCAAATTTGCCCCCTTTTCGGTAAGCATCAATTTCCTGTTTTAAGATGTCAATCGACTTATTAATCCCTTCCTGGCTGGCTGGATTAATATTTTGTTTGTGCAATGCCTGGTTTATAGCAGAAATGTTCGGCACAATTAACGCAACTGTGTATGGATTTTGATTGTTATAAAGCATCGCCTGTTCAATATAGGATGACTGATCGACTATTGCCTCTTCGATCCCTTCAGGACTGAATTTTTCTCCGTCATTGCCAATTAAAAGGCTCTTGAACCGCCCTAAAACATAAACATAACCGTCTGGTGACACGTAACCTAAATCTCCGGTATATAACCAACCGTCTTTTAAGGTTTCTGCGGTGGCTTTATCGTTTTTCCAATAACCTTTCATGATGTTTTCCCCTTTGGCTACAATTTCCCCCTTTTCTCCGACAGGAACTTCTTTGCCATTTGCATCAAGTATCTTTATTTCCAGGTATTTGACACATTTCCCGGATGATCCGAACTTGACTGTCTCGGGCGAATTGGCTGATATTACCGGTGCAGCCTCGGTCAGTCCATAACCTTGATAAACAGGGGTTCCAATCGCATAAAAGAACCGCTGTAACTCAATATCCAACAAGGCGCCGCCCCCGATAAAGAATTTAAGGTTGCCACCAAAGGCCAGTCTCACTTTCGAAAAAATAATTTTATCCAACAACAGGTATTCAGGCTTCAGCAGAGCCCGCCAGCCTTTACCCCTGTTCCACCCTTCACCGTTGTAGAGATAGGCTACCTTTAATCCATGGTTAAATAGAATCTCAGTAATCTTTCCTTTCGCCTGGATCCCTTTTTCGATACTTTTCCTGAAATTCTTCGACAATGCCGGTACACTCATCAGAATATCAGGCTTAAATTCCTGAATATTAACAGGTACATTTCGGAGAGTTTCCATAGGTGTTCTTCCTATCTGAGCCGAGCCAATGGAGGCACCTTTATACATGAAGGTGTAAAGACAAGCGGTGTGAGCAAATGAATGGTCCCAGGGAAGGATTGCCAGAGTTTTGTAATTCTCGTCAATATCCAGTATTGTATTGGCCTGAACAACATTTGCAGCATAATTAAGATGGCTGAGCATGATTCCTTTGGGATCGGCGGTTGTTCCTGAAGTGTAGGAAATATTAGCAATGTCGTCAGGCTGAATACCTTTCCAGACCTTTTCAAATTCGCCGAATTTCTCTGCCGAATTAAGGAAATCTACACCAAGTTTTTGTACTTCTGAAAACTGCAGATCTTTAGGTCCGTTAGCCTTATAGGGGTCAAGATGGATAATGTATTCTATTTCAGGAATTTCACCGAGGATTTCGTTAATCTTGGAGACCTGCCCTGAGGAGACTATCACCATTCTTGATCCGGAATGATTTAACCGGAAACTTAACTCCGGTGCTTCAAGTTTTACAGAAAGTGGAACGTTGACCGCCCCGCAGTATAAGATGCCTAATTCACTCACCAGCCAGTTATTCTTCCCCTCTGAGAGCAATCCAACCCTTTCCCCCTTTTTTAATCCAAGAGACAATAACCCGGCTGCAAATTCGTAAACCTGCCTGCGGATTTCCTGGTAGGTTGAAGGTAAATAACGATCTTTAGGCTTTTCCCAAAGCAGCGGATTATTAGGGAATTTGGCTACACTAGTTTCAAATAGTTCGATCAGCGTTCTCATTCTTAAATTTTAATCAGTACGAATTTTAAGGGGAATATGACAAGCAATCTCATGTTCCGGCGCGGCGGCCAAATATAACAAAGTCTGAATACTGAAGGTTCAGTATTTAATTGAATTGGCTAGTTTATTTATTTCGTTCCGAATTTGTAAATGGTTTTTGACTTAAATGTCTCACCAGGCTTTAGAAGGGTGGTTGGAAATTCAGGATGGTTCGGAGAATCCGGAAAGTGTTGTGTCTCAAGGGCCAGACCCGAATATTTGGTGAATATCTCACCGTTTTTCCCTTTTATTTGAGGAATATAAAAGCCTGTATACAATTGTATTCCAGGTTCTGTGGTAAATACTTCCACTGTTCTTCCTGATGATTCCTCAGATAAAAGAGCTGCTTTGACGAGCTTTTTACCTGGGTTATCCAACACAAAATTAAGATCGTAACCATCTGGTAATGCATCGATGCGTGAGCCGATGGTGGCTGGCGTAGTAAAATCAAAGGGAGTCCCGGCAACGTCGGCAATTGCACCGGTCGGAATTAACTCCTGATCATTCACCGTTTTGGTTTTTGCAGGAACATAGAGCGAATGTCCAAGTATATCTCCTCCTTGTTCTGAAAGATTAAAGTAGGTATGATTTGTCAGATTTATAATAGTCTCTCTGTCAGTAATCGCCTTGTAGTCAATATGCAATTCATTTTTGTGATTTAAGGTGTAAGTCACTGTGACGTCAAGGTTGCCTGGGAAACCCTCTTCCATGTGAAGGCTGCGGTATTTCATCTCCACACCGACCAAATCCGGTTTCTCGATCTTTTTAGGAACCCAAATCACTTTATCGAATCCGGTAATTCCGCCATGAAGACAATTGTTGCCATTATTAATTGGCAACGTGTATTCTGTTGGCCCGATGGAGAATTTTCCTTTTGCAATGCGGTTTGCATATCTACCTGTAATACAGCCGAAAGATGGGCAATTTTCAATATAGGAATCGGTCAGGTAGTCTTCCAGTGATTTAAAGCCCAGCACAATATTTGCCTTTTTTCCGAATTGATCAGGTGTTTTGACTGAAGTTATTATACCACCGTAATTCGTAATCTTGATGGTAATCCCGTGATCGTTGCGTAGGGTATAAAGAAAGATTTTTTCGCCTCTGCGGCCATTCCCGAAAACTTCGCGTTTGAGTTCCATAAAAAATGAAATTTAGTTTTGTTACAAACGTAAAGAATAAATACAAAAAAAACATAATTTTAACCCTGAAAACAAATCTACCGTGCATATAACCGATATCTTCAATATTGATGAATCTGCAGGAATACCCAAATACCGACAAATTATCAATTCGGTATTTACCGCTATTGACCAGGGAATATTGAAGAAGGGTGATAAACTGGCCTCAATCAATCAATTCTGCAGTGCTTTCTCCCTTTCACGCGATACCGTGATGCAGGCATTTAATGAATTAAGAAGCAGTGGTGTTGTGATTTCGGTTCCAGGAAAGGGATATTATATAGATCGTACCGAACTTAATTTCGGCAAACAAATTTTTCTCCTGTTTGATGAGCTAAATGTGTTCAAGGAAGATCTGTACACCTCATTCCTTAAACACCTGGCTGACCGCGCTAAGGTTGATATCTATTTCCATCATTTTAATTATCAGGTATTTAAAGAGTTAGTTAAGGGGGCGGTCGGAAAATATAATGCGTATATCCTGATGCCTGCAACCTTCAATAATTCCATTGATATTGTTCGTCAGCTTCCAGCTGATAAAGTGTTTATTCTCGATCGGCTAAAGGCGGATTTGACTGACTATCCTGTTATTTACCAGGATTTTGAGAGGGATGTTTACGAAGGGATGATGGCCGGCAAAAAACTATTTTGTAAATATCGCAAACTTATCATGGTTTTCCCGGGCGGGAAAGAGCCCGGCGAAAGGGTCACCGGATTTAAGCATTTTTGCACAGAATTCGGTCTGGATTCCGAAATTATTCACTCAGTTGAAAAACGGATGGTGCAGAAAGGGGAGGCCTATCTGGTCGTATCAGACCGAAACCTTGTGCGCATTGTAAAGACTGTGGCATCAATGAACCTGATTCTGGGTCAGGATGTAGGTCTTGTTTCATTTAATGACACCATGCTCAAAGAGGTCGTTGCAGGTGGAATTACAACCATTTCAACTGATTTTGTTGAAATGGGAAGAGGCTTGTCTGAGATGGTTCTGACTCACGAAAAATCAAAGATCAGGAATCCTTCAAAGATTATCCTAAGAAAATCACTTTAAAAAGTGTTTTAAAACATATTTTTAAAACAGGTATTTTGCAGACAAAATATTCTACATTTGCCCCTACCAGTACCTACCAGTTGAAACATTAATTTTTTAAATTATGACTATCGAACAGCTCAAAGCAAAATTTATTGAAAAATATGGAGAAGGTGAAATAAGTGGCTATTTTTCACCCGGTCGTGTAAATTTAATAGGTGAACATACGGATTACAATGGTGGTTTTGTTTTCCCATGTGCCTTAAGTTTTGGAATCTACTGTCTGATCCGGACCACAGACCGTAAGACAGTCAGATTTGCTTCACTGGATATGTCTTTTGAGACAGAAGTCAAGGTTGAGGATTTGAATAAAGCCATCGGCAAGGAGTGGGTGAATTACCCTATCGGCGTTTTTGCCCAGTTTATGAAAAAGGGGCTGACTTTTGATAAAGGTGCAGATCTGTTATTTTATGGAGATGTACCAACAGGAGCAGGATTATCCTCTTCTGCCGCACTTGAGGTGGTCACGGCAGTGGTTATTAATGATATTTTTGGTTTCGGCATTGACCGGGTAGAACTGGCCAAAATGGGACAAAAGGCAGAACACGAATTTGCTCTGGTGAATTGCGGAATCATGGATCAGTTTGTCTCTGCCATGGGGAAGAAAGATCATGCCGTCTTTCTCAATTGCGACACATTGGCTTACGATCTGGTACCCGTCAGGCTGGATGGAATTAAAATAGTAATCAGCAATACGAATAGTCCACATAAACTGGACTCCGGAAAGTATAATGAACGGGTTGCAGAATGTCATGCTGCAGTGAAAGCGATCCAGCCATATCAGCATATATCAGCTTTGGGAGAGATCTCCTGGTCCGATTTTTTAAAAGTGGAGGATAAAATTGAAAACGAAACCGTTCGCAGAAGAGCCAGGCACGTAGTAAGCGAAATCAAAAGGACAGAAGATGCCGTTAAGGCTTTACGGGCAGGAGATCTGATTACATTTGGTGAACTGATGAACGGTTCTCACGATTCTTTGCGCGACGACTATGAGGTGACTGGGTTTGAACTGGACACCATGGTAGAAGAAGGTCGCAAAATAATAGGTGTAATTGGAACCCGAATGACCGGTGGCGGATTTGGAGGATGTACCGTAAGTCTCGTCAAAGAGGATGCCATTGACACCTTTATTGAGCAGGTCGGAAAAAATTACGAAGCAAAAACAGGTTTAAAACCATTGTTTTATGTAGCAGAGATCGGAGACGGAGGAAAAAAACTATTTTAAAATATAGTCGAACTAAAAAATAAAATAAATTTCGTATAAAATTTAATTTGTAATAATTGTTAGTTTTGTAGAAAGCGAATTAAGTTATTTAATACCAACAAATCTTATTCAAATTATGACACAGAAAAAAAGTTATGCATTGCCAATCATCATGATGATCCTGCTCTTTGGTATGATCTCATTTGTTACCAATTTAGCAGCACCAATGGGTAACGTATTAAAAGACCAATTTAAAGTTGACAATTTCCTTGGAATGTTGGGAAATGCGGCTAATTTTATTGCATACGCTGTTATGGGAATTCCCGGTGGAATTCTGTTGCAAAGAATCGGTTACAAAAAGACAGCTTTAATTGCTATTGCTATCGGTTTTGTGGGTGTATTTATTCAATATCTTTCAGGTCACTCCTCCCAGGAATCGGCTTTTGCCGTTTATCTTTTTGGTGCTTTCATTTCCGGATTTTCAATGTGTTTGTTAAATACTGTAGTTAATCCAATGCTGAACACATTGGGAGGCGGCGGAAACAAAGGAAATCAGTTGATCCAGGTAGGCGGATCTTTCAATTCTGTTATGGCTACTTTCACCCCTGCATTTGTTGGTATTCTGATAGGTGCTCAGATCCACGCCAAGATTACGGATGTATTTCCAGTGATGTACATTGCAATGGCTGTGTTTGCCGTTGTATTCGTTGTTTTGTATTTTGTGAGTATTCCTGAACCATTTGCTGCCCAGTCGACTATACCTCTAAAAACTTTGATGTCTGGCGCAATGAAATTCCGTCACTTTATTCTGGGTGCTATTGCTATCTCTGTCTATGTCGGTGTTGAGGTTGGTACACCTGGCATTATGAATCTGTGGTTATCGTCTACTCCTGTTGGAAAAGCTACTGCCGGTTTCGTTGCAGGGACCTATTGGTTTTTGATGCTGATTGGACGTTTGGCGGGTGCATCACTTGGAAGCAAGATATCGAGTAAAACCATGCTCAGCTTTACTTCCGGAGTAGGTTTGATCTTGATTACACTCGCAATTTTTTCGCCGGAATCAGTACATGTTTCATTACCGTTATTGCAGCAATCAGCAACAGGAGCACTCTCTTTCGGCTTGGCACAAGTTCCCATCAGTGCCATGTTTATTGTCCTAGTAGGTCTTTGTACCTCCATCATGTGGGGCGGCATTTTTAACCTTGCCGTTGAGGGCTTAGGTAAATATCTGGCAGCAGCCTCCGGCATTTTTATGGTGATGGTTTGTGGCGGAGGATTATTGCCGCTTCTTCAAGGTAAAATTGCCGACTTAACCTCTTTCGGCGCAAGCTATTGGTTAATTTTCTTATGTCTTGCATATTTATTGTTCTACGCATTAATCGGAAGCAAGAATGTCAATAAAGATATTCCAGTAGACGTTGCTGCTTAATCTTCTGAATAGCTCGGAGAGGTAATTGGTTTAAAAATGGCAGGAGGAACCATATTGGGGTTCTCCTGCCATTTTTACGTTTGAATAATATTTATCCATCAAACCATTTCTTTCTCAAAACCGAGGATTTGTCTGCTAAATATCCTAATTTTGAGCTTGTGAAACCTTCATGAAGTACTATTGACAAAAGATAATGGACAAAAATCACATGGGTTTCATTCAGATCTGGTATTTGGATTTTAGTAGGTTAAACTCAATTTATACGAATGCAACTGCAGTATTATGATATAATCGGTGATATCCATGGTCACGCTTCACTCCTGAAGAAACTGTTAAAGACCATGGGTTATTCCAAAGTCAGTGGAATATGGCAACATCCCGAACGCAAAGCCGTTTTTATCGGTGATTTTATAAACCGGGGACCGGAGATCAGGGAGACCATTCAGTTGGTCCGACAAATGACTGAGGCCGGTTCTGCACTGACAATATTGGGAAACCATGAATACAGTGCCATTTTATATCATATTAAAGATTCCGGTGGAATGTACCTTTCACGCCATATTGCCGGGAACAGGAATCAGATCCAAAGTACGCTCAACGCTTTCATCGGATTCTCTTTGGAATGGAAAGACCATCTGAAATGGCTTCGGACTTTACCCTTTTTTCTCGATCTTGGCGATATCCGAATTATACATGCTTATTGGAATGACAATGATATTAAATACCTTAAAAGCTTTATTCCCGAAGGAAGACTGAAAAAAGATTTTTTAAGGACCATCCACGAAAATCAGCATCCGACTGCATCAATTATCTATCGGATTCTGAAAGGGCTTGAATTTCGCTGCCCACAGGACCTCATTTTGAAATGTTCAAAAGGGATGAGCCGAAAAGTATTCCGGATGAACTGGTGGGAATCGCCCCAGGATAAAACTTTCCGCGAACTCTCATTTGGAAATAAATTCATACTCCCTGAATATACGGTTCCAAAACAAATTGCCCCTTCGTTTGAACCCTATTACCCGGATAAACCTCCTGTTTTTGTCGGACATTATTGTCTGAGTGAAGGTGCCGTGATAATGCAGAATAATATCTGTTGCATAGACAGCTGCGTGGTCGGATCTGAACAATTGTCTGCCTATCAGTGGAGTGGTGAGAGGCAATTGACCAAAGAAAACATTGTCAGTGCATCGTTATAATCTCAGGAAATTGATAGAAATAAAATTGAAATATTCATTTCCAAATTAACCCATTAGCTCATTAACCATTAATCATTTTATTCCCACTCTATGGTTGCCGGAGGTTTTGAGCTGATATCATAAACGACCCGATTGATTCCACGTACCTTATTAATAATATCATTCGAGACTTTTGCCAGAAACTCATAAGGGAGATGAACCCAGTCGGCGGTCATTCCATCGGTTGAGGCGACTGCCCGTAAGGCAACTACATTTTCATAAGTCCGCTCATCACCCATTACTCCAACTGACTGTACCGGCAACAGCATTACCCCGGCCTGCCACACTTTGTCGTAAAGTCCCCACTCTTTGAGCCCGTTTACGAATATGGCATCAGCCTCCTGCAAAACGCGCACTTTTTCAGGTGTTACATCACTGAGAATCCTGATTCCCAGACCCGGACCGGGGAAAGGGTGTCTTCCAAGCAGTTCCTGTTTAATCCCCAATGCACGTCCAACCCGGCGAACTTCATCCTTGAATAGCAAATTCAAAGGTTCAACAACTTTTAAATGCATTTTTTCAGGAAGCCCACCCACGTTGTGATGAGATTTGATGGTAGCCGAAGGTCCATTCACAGATACCGATTCAATCACATCGGGATAGATTGTTCCCTGTGCCAGCCATTTCACATCCTGAATATTATGTGCTTCTATATCAAAAACTTCAATAAAGTCTCTGCCAATAATTTTTCGTTTTGTCTCCGGATCTCTCACCCCTTTCAGGTCATTCCAGAACCGTTTACTGGCATCGACTCCAATGACATTGAGCCCCATGTTCTGGTAGGAATCGAGTACATCCTGAAATTCATTTTTGCGTAACAATCCGTTATCCACGAAAATGCAGGTGAGGTTTTTACCAATTGCCCTGTGAAGCAGTACGCCTGCGACTGACGAATCTACACCTCCCGAAAGTCCGAGGACCACTTTATCATCCCCAATTTTTTCACGCAGCTGTGCAATAGTGGTTTCTATAAAGGAATCAGGTGTCCAATCCTGTTTGCATCCACAAATATTGACCAGAAAGTTCTCAAGGATCTTAGTCCCTTCGGTAGTATGATAAACTTCAGGATGGAACTGAATAGCGTAGGTATCTTCATCTGCAATTTTAAATGCAGCGTATTCAACATCTCCGGTTGATGCAATAATGGCGTAATTATCAGGCAAACTGATGATTGTATCGCCATGGGACATCCATACCTGTGAATTTTCACTGATTCCCCTCAGTAATATGCTCTCTTTCTCAACAACCCTGAGGTTGGCCCGGCCATATTCCCTTGAATTGGAGGCAGCTACTTCGCCGCCAAAGAAATGGGCAAGATATTGTGCACCATAACAAACCCCGAGTAATGGAAATTTACCCCTGATCCTTTCAAGGTCAATGCGGGGACCGTTTTCATCCCTTACCGAATAGGGACTTCCCGAAAGGATGACTCCTTTAACGGTTGAATCGATTTCGGGATAATGGTTGAACGGATGGATTTCGCAATAGACATTCAGTTCGCGAACACGACGTCCGATCAGTTGGGTATATTGGGAACCAAAATCAAGGATGATTATTTTTTCCTGCATCAGTATTTAATTTAACAGAGTCAATATTTGTCGGCAAAGATAGGGATTATTGGTAATTAAAAATGCCCGGAAATCCCGGGCATTTCGTATATAAAAAGGGTATCTTACAACTTTCTGATCCAGATATTCCGGTAACTTACAGGATTTCCATGGTCCTGGAGTACGATTGGTCCGGGACCGTGAAATTTATATTTTGGAATCCCGATATATTCTGTCGGGCCAAACAGGGAGACGTTATTTTGAACGAGTACTCCGTTTTGGAGGACAGTTGCACGTGCAGGAGAAAACACAGTGCTGTCGGCTTTAAATCTTGGTGCAGTGAATATTACATCGTATGTTTGCCATTCTCCGGGTTTCTTGCAAACATTTACCAACGGTGCATATTGTTTGTAAAACGAACCTGCCTGTCCATTCCTGTAGGTGCGGTTATTGTAATTGTCGAGAACCTGTAATTCATAAAGTCCCTGCATAAAAACTCCAGAGTTGCCTCTGCCCTGACTCTTGCTCTCAGGGTCTACAACACCCGGTGAACGCCATTCGATATGAAGCTGAAAATCCTCAAACGCCATTTTTGTGTTTATTGTACCCGTTCCTTTAACGACTGTTACACAATTGTCGGCAACATTCCACCCCGGGGCTTCCCCTTTTGCATTGGTCCAGTTCTGAATCAGAGATTCGGTTGTTCCATCAAAAAGTACAACGGCATCCGAGGGTGCATTGGTATTATTTTCAGAAGGTGTAACAACTTTAACCTCCGGATCCCAGAATTCAGTCATCTCAGGTTTCATTTTGGCATTTTCCGGATTCTGGTTTTGAGAATAAGCTGTAACGGCACCTAAAACACATAGACTTAAAAAAACTCTTTTCATTTTTTTTGAATTTTTAGTACTATTAAATTATTGAATTTAAATGGAATCCA